>ENA-ORVG01000855-ORVG01000855.1-human-gut-metagenome-genome-assembly--contig:-NODE-855-length-40256-cov-6.701276_pt1 | contig 40256 bp, 43 predicted proteins | sample MGYA00242091_ERZ509233 | MGnify/ENA primary metagenome ERZ509233 (study PRJEB26280, sample SAMEA2338840) | human gut metagenome | biome: human gut; feature: human-associated habitat; material: faeces... | reverse complement strand
CCGATAAGGGGGTACCTATGTACGTCCTCCCTCGCAAAATGCAAAATCCTGCTCGATTTCTCGCAGCCTAATCAGCGTGTAGGACTGCTCATTTTTCTATATTTATACCTTTTTCTACACGTTGAAGCACCGTCCCGAAGGACGGTGCTTTACTCTTTTAAGCACTTTGTTAGTTTTCCGTGTCCAGTGTGCCGGCAAATTTTGCGTCATCTATTTCATACGGTTCATAATTGGAATTCTGCCAAACTTTAACGTAATCCACCAGAAATTCGCTTTTGTTCTCTGTGTCAAACGCGCCGATTTTCTGGCCGTGCGGACCCCATTCATCTCCTGCGTCTATCTCACAGGTCAGGCGCAGAAATTCTTTTACATGGGAAACGCCGCCTGCGGTTGTTGCCCATGTTGGGTTGCCGTCAATATAAAATACATAGTATTCGGGAGTCCATTTCAGCGCGTAAGTATGCCAGCCGTCATACAGATCCTGTTCCAGATCCGTGATGTATGCCTCTGAGTCGGCAAAGTCGCCGTAGCCGTTCCATAAAAGCGCGTGCCCCATTTTGCTGGTTTTGCTGCGCCTGAACGCGCTTTCAAACACGTCGATCTCTGTTCCGTCCACGCCTGCCGCCGCCGGTTTCCTCATGTTGGAGGATTGCAGCCAAAACGCAGACCACATGCCGTCAGCGTCCGGCAGTTTGGCGCGCACTTCAAAATAGCCGAATGCCTGCGCAAACAGCAGTTCGTCGCTTTGCCCTTTGTTGCTGTTTTGGTCGCCCACAACGCGGCGTGTTTCAATGCCGCCGGTAAAGCGGCCCTCTGCAGGGCAGTCTCCGCCGCAGGAATGGTTGTTTTCATATTGTGAGGTCACCACCAGATTACCGTCTCTGATGGATACGGCGTTCGGGCACCACCAGCACGATTCCTCAGGCTTATCAGGGTCATTGCTCTCCCATCTGATCGCGTGCGGCGAAGTGGTCCAGATCTCACGGTTGCCGCTGTAATTTTCGCCGAATTGTATACCTTCGTTCAGTTGGCTGCCGTCAAATCCGTCCTCAAACACCATATACCAGCCGTCTTCGCCAAGTTTCGGCAAAGACAGATCAAAGCCTTTGTCTTTCCATCCTGTGTCCTGCTTTTCGGCAGCGCAGGAGCACAGCATCAGCGCTGTCATCCCAAACGCAAGAGCGCCGCTCAGAACCTTTACAAATCGTTTCATAATACCCTCTCCTTTATTATAAAACTATAAAATTGTATTTCAAAAAGCCGGTTTTCAGCTCATTGAATATATATCCTTTCCGCTTACAAGGCCTATGCCGGCAGGGCCGATCTCCTTGTTAAGCGCGCTGTAAAACATATAATATCTGCCGTTTGCATACAGCAGGGAAGAGCGGTAAAGCCCCATATTGTCAAACGCGTTTGGTGCATCAGAGTGTGCAAAGATTTTTTGCGCGTCAGAGTAATGGATATTGTCCGCCGAAAAAACGTAGTACAGATCCATATGCCTGTATTTTTCCTTGGATTTCGGGTCATAAGCGGAAATCAGCGCCTCATATCCTTTGGCTGTGTGGATCACGTCAACATGCCAGTTTTTCAGTTTTTTGCTGCTGTAGTTGATTTTTATGCTGCGTATCTTTTTCCAGTTTTTACCGTCCTTACTTTCCCGGTAATCCAGCGCGTGGCCGGCATTCTGGTCCACAGACCACATTTTGTAGACGCCGTTTTCATAGATCAGCGCAGGGCTCAGGAAATCGCATTTTCCAATCTCGCCGGTCAGCATATCTTCTGCTTTGCTCCAGTGCACGCCGTCTTTGGTTGTTTTTCTGCGCAAAACGGTTCGGCAGTTTGGCTTGTCATAAAACCGCCACCAGCATTCCAACTGCTTTGTATCTGTATTGTATACCAATTCCGTATCGGAATTATAAACTTTATAAGGCGCGTGATTTTCCGGCTTTGGCTCCAGCGGATTGGAAAAGCCTTTCGGCGCGCACCATGTTTTGAGGTCGTTGCTGACTTCTATATGCGGATTTTCCCAGCAGTCTTCGCTGTCTTTATACGGCGTATACGCGCACCAGTATTTATAGCCGTTAAACCCCTTTTCAAAATATACAACAGAGGGATGATAATTGTATAAATTACCGTATACGTTTTTAAGATCCAGCGGTTTGGAGGCGTTTTTATTGGCGTTTTGTATGTAAATACGGCAGTTTGTCCATGTGCCGTTTGCTCTTGCGGTTATGATTGCCGCGCCGGCAGATTCGGCTTTGATGATGCCGTTTTTTACGGAAACGGTTTTCTGGTCGCTCGTTTCCCACTGCACCTTTGTGCTTTTGCTTTTTAGTTTTTTGCTCAGATCCAGGGACTCGCCCGTATTCAAAGTATAGCTTGGTTCTTCAAAAGCAAAGTTCTCCTCCGTTTCTATAGCGGTGATCTTTACGGTTTTGCTGTATTTTCCGGCGGTTACGGTGATCTGCGCATTCCCGCTTTTCAGTATACAGATCTTTCCGTCCTGCACTTTTGCCACGGATTCATCACTGCTTGTGATCTGCACGGGGTCTGTGGAATTGAAAGGAAAAACGCGGGCGTTCAGTTCTATGCTTTCCCCCGCCTTTGCGGTAATGCTGTTCCTGTCCAGTTCTATGGATTGTGCGCTGATCTTCTCTTCGCCGATATCGCGCAGGGAATCTTTCTTTACAAACCCGGTCTTGAGTTTGCCGTTTTCACTGTACATGATCTTTACCCAGCCGCTTTTTTTCGCCAGAATGATCACTTTTTGATCTTTTGCCAGTTTCCCGCCATAAAGTGAGAGATAAAAGGGGTAATCCAAGGCGTTTTCACTGTTTGTGATATACGCTTCTTCCCGTTTTTCGCTGCCTGCCTGAATGGTGTTGTAACTTTGCAGTTCAAAATGTACACAGGCAAAGGCGCTTACAGCGCCCGCTATAAGCAAGGCGCAGCCTATTGCCGCTGCCGTTTTTACCCCGCTTTTTTTGCGCCATTTTACTTTCCTTTTCATTATATTCCTTCCTTTGCTGCTTTGCTAGTTAAAAGATTGCCCGAACGGCAAGATCATCTATGACCCATTTGTTGTTTTCATATAGGAATTTTACAGAGGCATAACCGGTATCATCCCTGTTTTCAGAGGTGTTTTCGAATGTGTTGGAGATTTGGTAAGTATAGTCAAACGAAAAGTTTACCGCGCACTCGCCGCCGGAATTATATGCTGTTTCACTGCCTTCGCCGTAACTGCTTTTTAATTCGGCGCCCGTAATACCAAAATCGCTTACCTTTACATATTCCCCGCAGCAGGCAAGGCTGCTGCTGATTTCATCATACAGCGCATTTATGCCGTTTTGCCCGAAATCAGAGGAAAGAAGTGCCCGGTCGATTCCGTTGCCCGTGCCGCATGCGTGGTCGTACAGCGCGCCAACGGCGCTTTTTGCCGTTTCAAACAGAGCCTGAAACGCGTCTTCGCTGATCTTGTATGAGATGTAAAAATCCTCGTTTTCACTGTTTACGGAAACGGTTTGGGTATACTCCTGAAATCCGCTGCACTGCGCCTGGATTTCATATTCCCCGGCGATCATATAATCTGAATCAAATACGGCATAAGAGACTTCTTTTCCCGTTTTCGGATCCATCCCTTTTTCACTGCCGGCAGATGCCACTTCAACCGAGTTGATAAACAGTTTTGTGCCCTCGGGGGCGCAGATGTGCGCCCGGCAGATCAGTTTTTCACTGGGTATGATACGATAGGTGTCATACTTCCAAAAGCCGTCTTTCATTCTCTTCACTTTAAAACCGGCGGTCTGCCAGTTTCCGCTGCCGTCCAGATAATCGGCGGTGTAATACAGCATGTCTCCGTCTGCTTTTGCCGGCTCAATGAGAATGCTTTTTGCCTCAGCGCCGGCAAGTGGTATGTCATCCGGATGCGCGGATATGTATTCATAAAATGCCTCGCGGGTGATGTAGGGCGAATCAAACGCGGGTAAAAATTCAAAAGCGCTGTCCCAGTCCTGTTCGGATACGGCTTCGGCGTAACGCTTTACAAATTTTTCCGGGTTGTGTTTTACGGAAACCAAAGGGTACACCGTTAGCGTAACAACGGCCGCAATCAGGATAGCCGCGGCGATTCCGGCAATCAGGCACAGTTTTTTCTTTTTTCCTATTTTGTTTTCTTTCTCAAAACCGCCGTTTTGCGGCGCCGAGTTTTTTTCGTTATTAAGGTGTTTTTCCGCCTCAAAAATATCAAAATTAATTTGTGTATCTGCCATAAAGATCCCTGATATCTACTTTTTTTGCATAAACCGGTAAATCCGTTATGCAATTTTCATCATAATATATAAACCGCCTTTTTTCAACTTGGTGATTAAATCTTAATACAATCTTAATAATTGCGCAAACCAGTGCATATGCAATTGAATTTTTATTTTTTTCTGCTATAATAATTAATAATTCAATTCGTTTGAAAGGGGGCTTTGAAAATGAGTTCAAAAGAATATTTTATCTATCTGCTTTCCTGCTGGCTCAATAAAGAAAAGCCCCGCGGCAGCGAGGAAACGAAGTGGGCGGAGATCCTTGCCCTTGCCGAGCGCCACGGCGTTACCGCTGTAATTGCAGGCAAGATAAAAGAACTCCCGCACGGAAGCAGGCCCAAGGGCAAACTGCTGTCTGCTTTTGAAGATCGCCTTGCCGATTCTTACCGGGATTATGAGATCAAAATGCGCGCAATGACCCGCCTTATTGAAACGCTTTCACAGGCGGGAATCGATCATTTGCTTGTAAAAGGCGCGGTGCTGCGCTTTTTGTACCCCTCCCCTCAGTTGCGAACCAGTGGGGATACGGATGTTGTGGTGCGCCCCCATGAATATGAAAATGCAATTGAAGCGCTAAAAAACGCAGGTTTCCGAATTGATTTTGTAAAGCAGTATTTTTCTCAGATTGCCTATGGCGGTGAACTTTTTGACCTGCATACGGAATTGGAAAGCATTAATGTGCAAAGTAAGATCTACTATTCCACCCCGTTTGAGGATATAAGTGAAAATACCGGCCACACTTATAAGCTGAAGCCGATCTATCATCTGCTTTATATTATCACCCATATTGCCTACCATCTGAAAAACGGGGGAGCCGGTGTGCGCATGATTATGGATGTGGATGCGCTTTTGCGCTATTACCCGAATATGGATATGGCAAGATTTACAGCGCTTTGCGATAATATCAAAATTAAAAACACGGCGCAGGCGCTGATTGCCCTTTCCAAAAAATGGTTTAAAACGCCCGTTGCTGTGGATTATACTTTTGAGGATACGGATGAGCAATCCCTTTATCAATACCTTTCGGGTATTCTTTTATCCGGCGGCATTTTCGGTGATCCGCTCGGCAGTGATGCGCGGGATCCGGCTCAAAACGGGGCGGAAGGCATAAACACCGGAAATAAACCTTCCGCAAAATCATTCTTGAAACGCTTTATCGGGCGTTTGTCCTCTGCGAAAAAGGCAAACGGCAACAGCTTTGAAAAGCAGGAGATGTCTTTTCGGTATTCAGAAATCCTGTCTGAACTTCAGATAGAGGAAAATCACCATTATGATTAGAAATAACGTAAAATAACAGAAAAACGCCTGAACGGTTGCGCAGGCGTTTTTATTTTATGTTTTATTTTATATAGATTAATTACTACTTATAATCGTGTATAGTTCTTCCGGGCTGTTCGCCGTAAAATCCGCGCCGGCGTTTTCCAGTTCTCCGGGGGACGCGTATCCGTAAAGAACGCCTATAGATCTTAATCCGGTTTTCTTGGCGCCTTTTATATCGTGTTCCCGGTCGCCGATCATCACAGCATGTGCACGGTCGAGTATGCCAAGCGTTTCAAGCGCGTATTCAATGACCTGTGCTTTTTTGCTGCGGGTGTTGTCCAAATTAGAACCGGCAATCAGGTCAAAATAGGAATCTATTTCAAAATGTTCTGCAATCTGAACGGCAAATGTCTCCGGTTTGGAGGTGGCAATAATCAGCGTTTTGCCGTCTGCTTTCAGTTTTTGCAGTAATTTAGGTATTCCGCTGTAAACTTCGTTTTCAAATATGCCGTGCGGCACAAAATATTCCCTGTAATATTCAACCGCCTTTTGCGCCTTTTCTTTTGAAAATCCGTAGAATTCCATAAAAGATGATATAAGCGGAGGCCCCAAAAATTTTCTGAGTTTATTATCGTCGGTTTCATCTATGCCGAATTTTGACAGCGCGTATTTTACGGAATTTGTAATTCCCGGCGCGGCGTCCGTCAGCGTGCCGTCCAGATCAAAAAGAATAGATTGGAACATAATTTACCTCATTTTAAAACTGATCAGTGCATGTCTTCCAGCACGGCGTGGGCGCATTTAATTCCGTCAACGGCGGCGGAAACTATGCCGCCCGCGTATCCCGCGCCCTCACCGCACGGATATACACCCCTCACGTTGCACTGGCAGAATTCATCCCGCAGGATGCGGACACTGCTGGAACTTCTGGTTTCCGGTGCGGTCAATACCGCGTCATACAGATTGAATCCGTTCAGTTTTTTATCCATTTCCATAATGGCGCTTTGCATCGTTGCCGTTACTTTCTGCGGCAGGCATTCCCTTATGTCCGTAAGCGTAACGCCCGTGGGGCAGGTGGGTTCCACGTTTCCCAGCTTTCTGCTCTCTTTCCCGGCAAGAAAATCGCCAACCAGCTGTGCCGGCGCTCTGTAATCGCTGCCGCCCAGCAAAAACGCTTTGTGCTCAATCTCTTTCTGGTAATAGATCCCTGCAAGCGGATGATCGCTTGGAAAATCTTTTGGTTCAATGCCAACCAAAAGCGCGCTGTTTGCGTTTTTGCCGTCACGCGCAAGGGAACTCATGCCGTTTACTATTACGCCGCCTTTTTCGCTTGCCGCCGCAACCACGGTGCCGCCGGGGCACATGCAGAATGTGTATGCGCCGCGCTCGTGCAGACCGTGGCAGGAAAGTTTATAGTCCGCCGCTCCGAGCTTGGGGTGCCCTGCAAATTTTCCGTACTGCGCTTTGTTGATCAGGCTTTGCGGATGTTCTATTCTTGCGCCCACGGAAAACGGCTTTTGTATGATCTCAATGCCAAGGTTATACAGCATTTCCACCGTATCTCTCGCGCTGTGGCCGATTGCCATAATAACGCTGTCCGCCTCCATATCAAAGGTTTCCCCATGGTGCGTGTATGTTATGCCCTGAATGAATTTGTTGTAAACGATCAGTTTTTCCACCCGGCATTCCAAGCGTACTTCGCCGCCCAGGGATTCGATCTTTTTGCGAATATTTTTTACAACAACGGCAAGCCGGTCCGTGCCGATGTGCGGCTTGGAGGAATAAAGGATCTCCTCCGGCGCGCCGGCTTCGTAAAGTTCCAGCAGCACTTTGCGTATAAACGGGCTTTTAATTCCCGTTGTCAGTTTTCCGTCTGAAAAAGTTCCGGCGCCGCCTTCGCCGAACTGTACGTTGGATTCCTCGTTCAGCACCCGGTCTTTCCAAAATTTATCCACGTCTTTCTGCCTTGCCTCTATTGCTTTGCCGCGCTCAAAGATAATGGGGCGCAGCCCTGCTTCGGCAAGGATCAGTCCGGCAAGCATCCCCGCCGGCCCGAATCCCACAATGACCGGGCGGAATTCGGAAACACGCCTGTTTTCCGGCATTTCGTAGTGATACGGCTTTACAAGAGAAACTTTGTTTGATCTGCATTTGGATACGATCTGTTCTTCGTCCAGCGTGATCTCGCAGTCCACGCTGTAAGAAAAATGGATATCTTCTTTTTTCCGCGCGTCAACGCTTTTTTTGTATATTGCCAGGTTTTTAATATATTTTTTATTTATTTTCAAAATTTTTGCCGCTTTGGCTTTTAAAAGTTCTTCACTGTCATCCAGTTCCAGCCTTATCTCGTTAATTCTTATCATTTTAAACACACTTTCGCTATATCGTTTGCGGCTGTCAGCCCGCTGTGCCAGGCAAAATCCAGATTAAATCCTCCGCACGCAAACTGCCTGTCCAGAAGTTCACCGCAAATATAAAGTCCTTTCACCTTTTTGGATTCAAAACTGCGCTCCACTTCGCTTAAGGGGATTCCGCCGCTTGTGATCTGCGCAAAGTCAAAGCCCTTTGTGCCTGTCAGGATCAACTGCCAGTTTTTGGCTGTGTGCGCCTGCATCTGCGCATTGCCGTTTGCCTGTTTCTCCGTAATGGCGGAAAGTTTTGTGCCGAGTATGCCTTTCAGATCGCCGAATCGGCGGATGTGCGCCAGCACTTCGCTTTCGCTCAGTTCCGGGATCAGATCAAGCACGGCAAGGCATTTCGGCTGTTTTCCGCCGGCAAACGCTTTGGAAACGGTTTCGGAAACATTCATCACCGCAATCCCGGAAAGTCCGTAATCTGTAAACAGCACTTCGCCGTATTCCGCCGCTGTTTCTTTGCCGTTTATAAGAATTTTGATGCCGCACCTTGTTCGCGTGCCCTTTAAAGTCCGCGGATATTTGCTTGATGAAGTTAGTTGCACAAGGGCAGGAGAAAGCGGCGTAATACTGTGGCCGAGCGTCTTTAATAAAGCGTAGCCGCTGCCGTCCGAGCCAAGCGCGCTCTGCGCCTTTCCTCCCGCCGCCGCAACAACAAAGTCCGCCTTGAAATCGCCTTTTGCGGTTTTTATCAGAAATCCGCTTTCGCTTTTGGTTATGGATTCCGCCCGGCAGTCCGTTAGGATCTCCACACCCAGCCTTTTACAGGCGTCAAGCAGAACGCTCAGCACCGTTTCCGCTTTCAGGGAATAGGGATATACTCTGCCTTCCTCAAGTTCTTTCAGCATAAGACCAAGGCTTTCAAAAAAACTTTTCACTTCCGCGTAATGCTCTGTGGCAGTGTTGGTTATGTTGCACCGCCCGTTTCCCGTGGCAAGTATCTTTTTGCCCGGCTTTTCAAGGCGCTCCAAAATATAAACTTCTGTATCTTTGCTTTTTTGTTTTAATTTTATTGCGCCCGCAAGCCCTGATGCGCCCGCGCCTATAATGATTACTCTTGTGTTCATAGCGGCTCCGATACACTGTATATATGTGTCTTATTATTTGTTCGTAAATATAATATATTAAATTAATCATAAATGCAAACTTTTTTTGCGTTTGTACTTGACTGTTGCCTTAAGTTGTGGTATAGTAGCAATACCTCAAAAAGGGGTTAATTTTTTTGCCCTTTTTTAATGCGGCGCTGTTCTTACCGCAAGAGGGAGATTTAATATCGAAAGAAAAACGGAGGTGCTCAAATGAGAGTTAAAGTTACTTTAGCTTGCACTGAATGCAAACAACGCAATTACAACACAATGAAAAACAAAAAGAACACACCGGACAGACTGGAAATGAATAAGTACTGCCCGTTCTGTAAAAAGCATACGCTTCACAGAGAAACCAAGTAACGGAGGATTAAAATGGCTGATAAAAAGACTTCAAATGCCGAGGAGAATAAAAACGTTAAGGCTGAAAAAGCTGACAGCGCTAAAAAATCTTCCGCCAAGGCAGAAAAGAAAAAGTCAAAGAAAAAGAATCCGTTTAAATCCGCCGGCAAGTTTTTCAAAAGCGTAAACGCAGAGCGTAAAAAGGTGGTTTGGCCCAAGGCAAAAGAAACGTTAAGAAATTCGCTTATCGTTCTTGTTGTTGTTATCATCGTAGGCGTTGCGATCTATGCAGTGGATTCACTGCTGGCGCTCGGCCTTAGGGAAACCAAGCAGCTTGCAGAACCTTCAACTTCTGTTTCGGAAACGGTAGAGGATACCACCGCTGCGGCAGATACCGATACTTCGGCTGATACCACAGCTGCATCCGAAACACAGGCGGCTGAATAATGCCGGAATTCAATTTTCGGAGGCTCATTTAATGGAAGAAGCAAAATGGTATGTTGCCCATACTTTTTCAGGATATGAAAATAAAGTTGCAAGCAATATAGAGACCGTTGTGGAAAACAGAAATCTCCACGATCTGATTCAGGAAGTCTCTGTTCCCACCGAAACGGTTGTAGAGATCAAGGATGACGGCACCAAGAAAGAAGTGGAAAGAAAGATCTTTCCCGGTTACGTTCTTGTGAAAATGGTTATGACGGACGATACTTGGTATGTTGTCAGAAACATCAGGGGCTGCACGGGTTTTGTAGGCCCGGAAAGCAAACCTGTTCCGCTTACGGAAGAAGAAGTGCGCAAACTCGGCGTAGAAAAGGTAAGCGTAAAGGTCAATTATGCTGCCGGAGATATGGTCAATGTAATAGACGGCCCGCTGGAGGGCTATTCCGGAACTGTTGAAAGCGTGGATGTGCCCAACAACAGCGTTCGTGTGCTGATCTCCATGTTTGGCAGGGAAACCTCTGTTGAATTTGAACTTGACCAGCTTGAAAAGGCAGAAGACTGATCATTAATTAAGGTAATTCGCGGCAGTGCCGCTGATTATGCGCCGCAAGGCGCGTGGGAGGGGAGCGTTTCCCCGCCATACCACAATTTTTAGGAGGAAAAAATAATGGCTCAAAAGGTAGTAGGTTTAATTAAACTTCAGATCCCCGCAGGCAAAGCAACCCCGGCGCCGCCGGTTGGCCCTGCACTTGGTCAGCACGGTGTGAATATCCCGGCGTTCACAAAGGAGTTTAACGAAAGAACAAAGAATGACGCCGGCCTTATCATTCCCGTTGTAATCACGGTTTATGATGACCGTTCTTTTACTTTCGTAACGAAAACACCGCCCGCAGCAGTTCTTATCAAAAAGGCATGCGGCATTGAAAAGGCTTCCGGTGTTCCCAATAAGGATAAGGTTGCCACAATCACAAAAGCACAGGTCCAGCAGATTGCTGAAACAAAAATGCCGGATCTTAACGCGGCTTCCCTTGAAGCGGCAATGAGCATGGTTGCAGGCACAGCCCGCAGCATGGGTATAGTAGTAGAAGACTGATTCCCTTGTGGGAGGAAAAATCCGATCAACCACTGGAGGTAATTGATTATGAAACACGGAAAAAAATATTCTGACGGTGCTAAACTGATAGACCGTAATACATTATATGAAAGCGCAGACGCGCTTGATCTTGCAGTGCAGACTGCAAAGGCAAAGTTTGATGAAACCATCGAAGTGCATGTTCGTTTGGGTGTGGATTCACGTCACGCAGACCAGCAGGTTCGCGGCGCCGTAGTTCTTCCGAACGGAACGGGTAAAGACGTAAGAGTTGCCGTATTCGCAAAAGGCGATCTTGCAAAGGCTGCAGAGGCTGCCGGTGCAGATGTTGTCGGCGATGCGGATCTTGTTCAGAAGATCCAGAGCGGCTGGATGGAATTTGATGTTGCCATCGCAAGCCCGGATATGATGGGATTTGTAGGCCGTTTAGGTAAGGTGCTCGGTCCCCGCGGTCTTATGCCGTCTCCGAAAGCAGGCACGGTAACCACAGATGTTGCCAAGGCAGTTGCAGAGGCTAAGGCCGGTAAGATTGAATACCGTCTTGATAAATCCAATATTATTCACTGCCCGATCGGCAAGGCTTCTTTCGGCAAGGAGAAACTGCTTGAAAACTTCAACGCGCTTCTTGACGCGATCATTAAGGCGAAGCCCGCCGCTGCAAAAGGTCAGTACATCAGATCCTGTGCAGTTGCTGCAACGATGGGCCCCGGCATTCGTATCAACCCCAATAAGGTTGGCACTGCCGCTGCTGAATAATTTTCTTTTGGGTATTGACAAGGGCACTGCCCTTGTGTTAAAATACTTTCGCTGTTCAACCAAAGACAGCAGGTGCCGCAAGGCGTAAGATAGATTGTTATCGCCTGCCGAGGAATGGGCATTTATGTTGATATACAGTGCGTTTCGCATTTTGTATGAAATGGATAAATGTTGTGCATTCCGTCTTTGCGGAATGCACTTTTTGTTTGGTAAACAGCCTTTAAAGTCCGCTTTTGCGGCAAATAATTTAGGAGGTACAGTTTATTCATGCCAAGCACAGTAGTTCTTGAAAAGAAAAAAGCGCAGGTTGAAGCGTTGGCTGAAAGAATCAAGGGCTCGGTAGCCGGTGTTGTTGTGGATTACAAAGGTATCAATGTAGAAGATGACACTAAGCTGCGTAAAGAGCTTCGCGAGGCGGGAATAGAGTATACCGTTGTTAAAAACTCTATTCTTAAAAGAGCCGCGGATGCTGCCGGACTTTCCGGAATGGATCCCGTTCTTGAAGGCACAACCGCTATTGCAACAAGCGCTGAGGATTATGTAGCATCAGCCCGCATTCTTCAGAAATATGCTGACGCTCATGATTTCTTTAATGTAAAGTCAGGCTATCTTGATGGTGAAGTGATCGACCTTTCAAAGATCGAAGCACTTGCAAAACTTCCGTCAAGAGAAGTTCTTCTTGCAACAGTCTGCAACGTGTTCAATGCACCGATTGCTGCATTTGCGCGCGCGGTTCAGGCAATTGTTGACAAGGGCGGCGTTGAGGCCTGCGTGGGCGGAAACACCGAGGAGGCTGCTGCCGAAACAGAGGCCGCAGCAGAGGAAGCGCCTGCAGCAGATGCTCCTGAAGCAAACGAAGCAGAATAATCACATTTTAACTTTTCACTAAAATTTAATTCGGAGGAAATGAAAATGGCATCAGAAAATGTAACGAAAATCGTTGAAGAGCTTAAAACTCTTACTGTTCTTGAACTTTCAGAACTCGTATCCGCAGTTGAGGAAGAATTCGGCGTAAGCGCAGCCGCAGCAGTTGCTGTTGCCGCTCCTGCAGACGGCGGTGCCGCTGCAGCAGAAGAAAAGACCGAATTTGATGTTGTTCTTACAGATGTTGGCCCGAACAAGATTCAGGTTGTTAAGGCTGTTAAGGAAGCAACAGGTCTCGGCCTGAAAGAGGCAAAAGAGATCGTTGACTCTGCTCCCAAGACCATCAAAGAGGCTGTTCCCACTGCTGACGCAGAGGCTCTCAAGGCTAAGATCGAGGAAACAGGCGCAACTGTTGAACTCAAATAATTGTACCATCCAAAAGCAAAGCGGCATGCGCAAGCATGCCGCTTTTTTTGTTTTATGCCTAAATGGAAAAGTCCCCGGTTTGCGTTGCGCAAGCCGGAGCCTTTTTGTCTGCTGATTGAACAGTATGCTGCGTTGTTTCGACGCACGATCCCATGCGCCTTAACCTGCTGTCATAATCCGTATCAGCGCGTCCAGATCCTCTGCAGGAACGCCTGTGTCCACCAGGCAGTTATACGTTTTTTCACTTAAAGTGCTGCCCTCGGTCTGCATGATCGTATTGTAATAATCCGATTCAAGCAGGTTTTCTACCGGCCTTTTTCCGCCGATGTTTCCAAAGTTAGAAAAAACATAGTCCTTTTGCAGTTCTTCTTCAGGCACGCCGAGGAGGGCGTTGATCATAAAGGCAAGCATGCCGGTGCGGTCTGTTCCTATATTGCAGTGGATAAACAGCGGGTAATTTTCCTCCTTGGCAAGAACGGAAAAAACTTTTACAACCTGTTCTTTGTTATCCGCCAGCATATTGCCGTCCCATTCCATCGGAATGCTTATGTAGGCAACGCTTTCTCCGAGGGGGCTGTATGTGATACCGCCGTTTTCACTGTCGTCCACGAGGCGCACGTCAATTTCGGTTTTAATGCCAAGCTCCTCCAGCATCACGTGTTTTCCGCTCTCCGTGATCTCAATGTTTACATGATCAATATTGCTTTCATTCAAACGCCCCGTGCGGAAGATCATGCCCTGTTTCGTAACGGTTCCGTTTTCCGTCTCACGGCCGCCAAGATCCCTTGCATTGGTCACACCGTCTATGTAAAGATTTCTCGGCGCACTGGAATCAGTGGAAAAAGATGCAATTTCGCTTTCCTGCTCTCCGTCGCTGACCGTCCAGTAGTATTCTGTGCCGATCTTTAAATTGTACACAGCGTATTCCGTTTCGTTTGTAGAATAGGAAATAGCATCTGTCATATCCGCGTTTTCGCTGATGGAAAGCGTGAACTGTGCGTCGTCTTTGCCGTTGTAATCCCATTCAAACGCAATAGGTTTCGGCCTGCTTTTTTCGCTTTGGCCGTAAGCGTAAATGCCCACCATGGATGCGGACCCGTTGAGAAACATACGCTGGCTGAATGTGTGTATGCCAACCGTTTCTTCAACCGGTGAAACTGCCTTGATCACGGCAGGTTCGTTTTTACCCGCCGCACAGCCTGTAAGGAGGCAAAAAATCAATATGCATGCTGCCGCCGCGCTGATTACTTTTTTCAAATCATCGCCGCCCTTTCTGTGTTGAACTTACTTTCATTATATCAGATCTAAAATAAATTGCAATCCTTAGCAGTGCCGGCAAAAGAAAAGAGATCCTCAAACGTATATTGGATCTCTTTTCAGTTCTATTTGATTTCAGAGGGATCATCCGTCCTGCCCAAGATGTAATCCACGCTCGTTTTGTAAAAATCCGCAAGCGCAATCAGAATTTCGGGCGGAACGCTTCTTTCGCCGCGTTCGTAGTAGGAATACAGTCTTTGCGATATCCCGATGCCTTTTCCCACATTCATCTGTGTCAAATCATGATCCTCGCGTAGGTCTTTTATTCTTTTAATGAGCATAACCAACACCTCTGCCTGTTTTCATTATTATATGACAGTCGATCCGATGCTATTGACTCGAGGAACATATTGTTCTATAATTAACATAGAAAATTGCATTTATAGAAAATACTTTTGTATAATTTCTTATTCCTACAAATTTTTTGTTTACAGGTTGTTATACTATCTGTGGCGCGGGGTGATTAGGTGAAACATAATATTTTTAAAAATGAAAAGGATTACTTGTTTTGCGTGGAAAAGCAAAGCAAAGACGGCTTTTATTTTGAGGCTAAGGCAAGAAGTCTTCACTCCGGCGCTTTTTATGATGTCCGCTTTGGGGGTAAGAAAAAATATCTCTTTTTTATCTTTAAAAATCATCAGTGGCATGTATATTTTATGGAAAACGATCTGCATTATCATCCTTCCGTGTTTAAAAGTGCGGAGGATCTGCTCCGCCTGGAAAGCGATATTCAAAGCGGCAGAGCGCAGCCGGATCGTTTTGTTTACGGCGCAAAGGTAAAAAAGTTCCGTTCACGCGGCGGTGCAAAAATTGATCTGCCGGATCCGCCTTTCCTGTTTCGTGGCGAAGCGAATACCCTGCGTTCTATGCATTCGGATTTTCTAAAAGGCAGATATCAGTATACTGCGGCGCCCAAATATCTTGTTGCCGCGCGGAAAACAAAATATGCCAATCCGGAATCGGCAAACAGCCTGTATCTTTTTGGCTGTAATAAGGACAGCGTTTATAAAAATATTTCTTCCGGCGTTCCGATCTGTGTTACCCATACCTATGAAAATGAAAAGGCGGTTGCGGTGCTGAAAGATAAGAACAGATACGGCATTATTCCATTGCAGCACTGCTTAAGTGTTTTGTAGATCCGTTTTCTTTCTGTTTGTTGCATATTTTTGCGTTCCTTGCTATAATACTTAGTTGAGGTGATCATTTTGAAACAGATCAATATTTGTGATCTTAAGGAAAATGCAGTGAAACTGATTCGTGATGACTGGGCACTTCTGACCGCCGCGGATGAAAACAAGGGCTCCTGTAATCCGATGACGGTTTCTTGGGGCGGAATCGGTGAACTCTGGGGCAAAGATACGGCAACCGTTTATGTTCGGGAAAGCCGGTATACCAAAACGCTGATAGATAAGGAAAATTATTTTTCACTTTGCTTTTTTGAACCGGAATTTAAAAAAGCGCTCAGTTTCTGCGGTTCGCACAGCGGACGCGATTGTGATAAGATCAAAGAAACGGGTCTTACGCCTGTTTATGATGAAAAGGCACCGTATTTTAAAGAAGCAAAGATCGTGCTGATCTGCAAAAAAGAAGCATGCCTTTATCTGGATGAAAAAAGTTTTATTGATAAAGAAATCATGCCAAAATGGTATTCAGATCATGATATGCATTATATATATTTTTCTGAGATAGAAAAAGTGTTGATTTCAGAATCGTTTTAGTATATAATATATATGCAACAGAAAGCGGTTGCATTTTTAGCGTAGCGTATGGGCCCTGTGCGACGGGATGCTACGAACCTTGTCAGGCGGGGAACCGAGCAGCAATAAGTGGATTATTCTGTGCGCCGCAGACAAGTCTGTACGTTACGTTAAGAATGCAACCGTGTTTTTTGTATGGATGAAAGGATGGTGTTATATGTATCAGGCGCTTTACAGAAAGTACAGGCCCAAGGTGTTTGCCGATGTGTGCGGGCAGGATCATATAACGTCCACCCTGCTCAATGAAATACGTGAGGGGCGTATATCCCACGCGTATCTTTTTACCGGCTCAAGAGGCACGGGCAAAACCACATGCGCCAAAATACTGGCTAAAGCGGTAAACTGCGAAAACAGTCAGAACGGCGAGCCGTGTAACGAATGTGAAATGTGCCGCGGACTGGATGACGGCACGATCTATGATGTTGTGGAGATTGACGCCGCCTCAAATAACGGCGTGGATAATATCCGCGAACTGCGAGAGGAGGCAAATTATACGCCCTCCCGCGGCAAATACCGCGTTTATATCATAGATGAGGTACATATGCTCTCCCAGGGCGCGTTCAACGCACTGCTCAAAACGCTGGAAGAGCCGCCGGCACACGTGATTTTCATCCTTGCTACTACGGAAGTGCATAAACTTCCCGCAACGATCCTTTCCCGCTGCCAGCGGTTTGATTTTAAACGCATCCAGCCGGAAACCATGGCAAAACGCCTGGAAGAAGTTGCCGGAATGGAAAACATTTCTCTTACGCCGGAAGCGGCTGTTCTGATTGCAAGAATTGCGGACGGCGGCATGCGGGACGCGCTTTCTATTTTGGATCAGTGCGCCGGGCGGGATGAGGAAGTCAGTGAAAAACTTGTTTCCGAGGTTGCCGGCATAGCAGGGCGTGAATCGCTTTATGAGCTTTCGAGTGCGGTTGCGGATAAAAACAGCGGCAATGCGCTGAATATTATAGCGGCACTGCATCAAAACAGTTATGATATGGAGCGCCTTTGTGTGGAAATGATCAACCATTTCCGCAATTTTCTGATCGTTAAAACGGTGAGCAAAAGCAGGGAACTGATTATCTGCACGGATGATGAATATGAGCGAATCCGCCAAAATGCCGCGCGCTTTTCTTTGCCTGCCGTGATCCATGCGCTCGATCTGTTTCAGGATACGCTTGTCAAGATCAAAGGCGGCGCGAATGCCAGAATCGAAATGGAAATGAGTTTCATCAAACTCTGTGAACCGAAGTTGGATGAATCTTCGGATTCCGTGCTGGAAAGGATCGCAGCGCTTGAAAACACTTTGAAGAACGGCGTGCCCGTTCGCAGGGATCCCGCTTTGCAGGAAATGCCGCAGCCTGTTGCCGCGCAGCCCGCAAAAGAAGAGAATATACCGCAGGCACCGGCGGAACGCGTAAACGATTCTGCACCTCAGGATTCGGATCCGGTGCAGACCGGTGCGGATATGCCGGATCATGATAATGCAAAGGAAGTGCCTGACCGGCAGGAAAATGCCGTTGCAAAGCAACAGGCCGTGCAGCCTCCGGCAGGGCAGGCGCAAAGGCAGCCGGCGCTTTCTTCCGAACAAAGGGAATTTTCGCAGTGGGCGGATTTCATGGAGGAGATCTATAAAAAAGACATTGCGCTTTACGGCGTCCTGAGCGGTTCTGCCGGCTATACGCGCGGCGAGTATTTCCTGATAGACAGTAAAAACCCCGCGCTCAGGGAATTTATTAGGATCCCCACGCATTCCAAAACCATTAAGCAGGCGCTTTATGATGTAACGGGCGTTCATTATAAACTCGGTCTGTTTAAGCATAAAACAGAAGAAAGTAAAAAACGCGACCCGCTGGAGGATCTGATCCTGAAAGCCAAGGGCAGCGTGGATATAGATATTAATGATTAATAAATAAGGAGAAACTTATGAAAGCAAGACTTCCAAAGGGTATGGGCGGCGGCCCGCAGAATATGCAGGCGATGCTTAAGCAGGCGCAGCAGATGCAGGAAAATATTGAAAAGAAAAAAGCCGAACTTGAGGAAAAGGATTATGTTGTTTCCTCAGGCGGCGGCATGGTGGAAGTAACCGTTTCCGGCAAGCATGAGATCAAGGCAATCGGTATCAATCCCGAAGTGGTTGATCCGGATGATGTGGAAATGCTGGAGGATATGCTGATGGCGGCTCTTAATGAGGCAATGCGTAAAATAGACGAGGACGAGGAAAGGGAACTGTCCGCAGTGACCGGCGGCCTGAATATTCCCGGCCTTTAATAACAGGTGTTGGCATATGGCATATAATTTGGCGCCTTTGCAAAATCTGATCGATCAGTTTGAACGTATGCCGGGAATCGGTCATAAAACCGCCCAGAGAATGGCGTTTTATGTTCTTGGATTAACGAAGGACGAGGCCAACGGATTTGCAAAGGCTATAACAGACGCGCATACAAAAATAAGGCAGTGCAGAATCTGCTGCGATCTTGCAGACGATGAACTCTGCCCCATCTGTAAGAGTGAAACAAGAGATAAAAGCATCATCTGCGTGGTGGAGGATCCGCGCGATGTTGCCGCAATAGAGCGCACGCACGAGTATAACGGTACCTATCATGTTCTGCACGGCGCTATATCGCCTATGGATAATATCGGCCCGGATCAGATCAAGATAAAAGAATTGCTTGCGCGCCTGAACGACGGCACGGTTGATGAAGTTATCATGGCAACGAACCCCACAGTTGAGGGCGAGGCAACGGCTATGTATATCAGCCGCCTTTTAAAGCCGATGGGAATCACCGTTTCGCGCCTCGCTTACGGCGTACCCGTCGGGGCGGATCTTGAATATGCGGATGAGGTAACGCTTTCCCGTGCGCTGGAAGGCAGAAGCGTTATCTGATCTGTTAAAGGAACGAAAGGAGCGGTAGGCTTGGATAATAAAAAAGATTCCGTACAGGTTATAGCAAGAAACAAAAAAGCCTATCACGACTATTTTGTTTTGGATACGTATGAGGCGGGCATAGAACTTTACGGCACGGAGATCAAATCCATCCGCCGCGGCAGGGTAAATCTGAAAGATTCCTATTGCGGCGTGGATAATGGGGAAATGTTTGCTCTGGGGATGCATATTTCGCCCTATGAGCAGGGAAATAGATTTAACAGGGATCCTATGCGCCGTAAGCGCCTTTTGCTCCATAAAAGGGAGATTTTGCGCCTATTTCAGCAAAGCCAGCAGCAGGGTCTCAGCATCGTGCCGCTGGAGCTCTATATTAAAAACGGCAGGGCAAAACTGCAGATCGGGCTTTGTAAAGGTAAAAAACTTCACGATAAGCGTGAAACCGCCGCTAAAAAAGATGCGCAGCGCGCAATTGAACGCGCCATGAAAGAGCAAAGATAAATACGGGGATGAAAGGATTTCGACTGGGGCAAGGAGTCTTGGTAAGCATGCAGAGGAACTGCACCGCTTTAAAAGCAGTACCTTAAAATTAACTGACAACAATAGATCAGTAGCTTTGGCTGCTTAAGCAGCCTTCGTCCGCCCGATGAGTGCCGCGGCTTCGGAACGGGCGTCGTGTAGCGGCGAACATGAACGGGGGATCGGCTCGGCTCCCGTCAGGTATCAGAGCCTACCGAAGCGATAAGGCTGTTTGCTGCCGTATCGCCGGGGGAATCCCAAATAACAAACTAAGCATGTAGAAAGCCTTGATAAGAGGTTTCAGGACGCGGTTTCGATTACCGCCATCTCCACCAAAAGATAAAAATCCGAAACTCACCATTATCGGTGACACTTTCGGATTTTTTATTTCTATATAACAATTAAGGCAAGGAGTAGTAGTCTCCTTGCCCTTGGCTCATATATCGGTAATAGCCCACTTGATATTTTCCACCACATTTGATAGGTCTTTTAAATCATTTTTATATTGATTAAGTAATTTGAAATCTCTATCAGGAACAACATATTTATATCTAATATTTTTGATAACATCATTTAATGTGTTTGACAAATTTTTTGATTCAACAATTAGTTCATTAATAGAATTAATCATATTAAGAATGTTTTCATCATTTTTGATTTCTGATAAATCTTCTTCAGTATTTTGGATGATTTTGTTAAATGTAATTTTAAATCGGTAAGCATCTTGTAGCATATCAACAATCTTTTCTAGAATATCAACTGCATATTTTGAGTCGAAATTATTTTCTGAAATTTTTTCTAAAGTGGAGTCATCGCTTTTATTTATATATTCTTCTAAATACTTAAGATGCTCCGCTAATAATGAAAGGCTTTGCAATTCTAAGTCTTCGTCATATACAGAATCATCATAATCTATTAAAACACGATCTAATGAAAAATCCTTTAAATTGATTGATAATTCATAACATTCAATGTTTTTTGCATTGCATATATCCAATATTATCCTCTTTGTGTCATCATCGATATTTAATCCCAGTGTTATTGATTTTATAAATGGAAAGTCAATTGAAATTGGGGTGTTCTTTTCTCCGATATTTATTATTCTCCATTCTTTTTCATATTCCCAGCAAGTGTTTTTGCAGAGCAAATAATTGAATATAGGAACAATGTCTACTTCTTTCTGAACAACATCTACATTGCCATCAGTTGTATTGATACTTATTCCAAAGTCTTTTAATGAAATTGTAGGTCTTTCATTTGTGTAGTTTACGGGATAAATAAAACCGATGAAATCATCCATTTTTGTTAAATCATATTCTATACAGATTCCAGAATATGAGTTAGCATAGTGTGCCCACATAAGTTGATTATTCCAACCACTAGTGCTAAAACATGATATTGTTAATTGTGACAAAAAATCATTAAAACAATTTAAATAAGTATCATTTTTTATTGACTCGATTTTTTCTATCAATTCATCTATCGTAGAGTTGAGTTGTAAAAAAGTTAATAAAGTTTCTTCGGTAATATCGTCAATGTCAAGCGAAGCAATTAAATTACCAAACAAAATAAATGTTTCTTTTGAAAAAAAGTGTTTAACGATTTTTGGAGATTTTCCATATATTTTTTTAATCATCTTTGTGAGAAATTGATCATATGGAATATTGTTCATGTGCATTGCTGTTCGTGAAGATTTAATGTAGTCTTTTAACTCTTTTAGAGAAGAGATGAATTCAGTTATGCTACCTAGTAATTTGTATTTCAAAATGAACGATATAATCAATTTAATATTTTTATCTATATCAAAAGCATCCAGTATTAGCTCAATACATTCTTCGTATATTTTTTCTGCAGAATATCCAATAAAAGAATCAAATGGATCATTCATATTTAAGGGTGTTTGTGCAAAAATAACATTGTGTCGTATGTTTTCAATATCATAAATAACGGAAGCATTATTTCTGCATCCTCTATATTGGTAAAATAATCCTCCGACCTCAAGTATTTGCTTTTTCATTTCTTCCATTGTTGGTTCGCTGTTAATTATTGTATTATTCATAAATTTTTTTAACTCCTTTTATTATAATTATATCATGTAATGTACTCGTAAGAAATAATAATTTAACACAGTACAAATATTTGTACTGTGTTAAATCGACAAATTTATGACCGAGCGTTTTTGTACTCTCTACCCTTTTATTATTTATGATGTTTAATTTTTGCTTTTTTCCACTTTTCAAATTCTTCTTTATAATTTTCATTTTCAAAGAAAGATTTTATATCAGGTAGAAAAGTTCTTACAAGTGCATCAATTTCATATTGTGGTATTTTGTTTGTTGCCATAAGGCAACACAGTTTCTAAAAGGATTGTCTTATCACCTCCCATCAATGTTTGAATGCTGATGTTGTAAAAATGTTCATATGGTTTCCTTTCCGCCCGGTGAATAATCACCGGGCTTTTGTTTTTATCACACGGATTGACCGTAGTAGAGTTCGTTATTATCCTGATAATCTCCGCTGTGGTCATCTTCTCTTTGTCCTATGCCTTTCTTTTTATTTCTGACAGGTTTAGGTGTCTTTGCTTTCGGTTGCCTGTTCATTTCAGCAGCGCTTGCCAGAGCATAAAGCCCAGAAACAACAGGATCTGTATTGCCGACGGAAGCGCTATTATCAACAGCAGCCATTTCTTCATCATCGATTTCTGAAAATGTTCTATACTGCTGTTCATCTCTTTTGCCGCTGAAGAGATGTTCTCGCTCAGTTTCCCAGCCTGTTGCTGCTGGCTTGATATCCTGTTCGCAATTTGATCTGTCTGATACTTCAATTTCGTTTCCACCTGATGGATTGAATAGGTTGTCAGTTTTACCATCTGATCTTTGTCTATTGTATTCTCCAGCAGCGTCTGCTGATTTGTCAGTAATTGTATCAACTCCTGCCAGCAGTCCCTGTCCACTATCGTTACTGATGTTGCTTCTTCCATTTTGGTAAGATGCTCTGCGTTTTGCTGTTTCAAGTTCTCGTAATCTAAACTCAAGTTCCATCATCTCCTTTTTGTACTTGTCCTGGTGCAATCTAATGTCACGGCATTTCATATTGTTGGGGCAAGTGTAGGTTATGTACTTGTAGTTCTCCTGCCATTTGACATCATATCCGTACCGCTTTAAATATTTTTTGAATTCATCTTTGGTTCTGCAATGTTTCATCGCCTGGTCGATGGTTGCCATCAGAGCAAACTTCCAGCTTTCGCCTTTCATTGCCGCTCGGTATTCTTTCGTGTTTATTGCTTTCTGTTTTGGCTTCGTGTATGGCTTTAATGTTTCCAGTCCGAATCTTTGGCAGATTTTATCCGAGTAATTTCTTAGATCTTCAAGTCCTTTCTCGTCGATTTGGATCTTCAAACCGTTTTCACAGTTTACGCTGTTTACTACAAAGTGATTGTGCCAGTGATCTCTGTCAATGTGCGTTGCAATTACTACTTCAAATCCGTTAAAGAACTTTGCTGTTTCCATGCCGATCTGATGTATCAGTTCAGGTGTTGCCGTACCGGGTTTAAATGACTGAACATATTGCTTAAAAAATACACCGTTTGCTTTTCTGTACTGATTCTTTGTTGCCATAAATTCGGTGTATGCGCTTTTGGGCATGCAGTTCTGACCGCTTACCAGTTTTACTCCTTTATATGTTGTTTTGTAGTCCTGCATCACATAAGCAAGAACTCGTTTCATTGCGGTCCTGTTTTGTGTCCTTTCGGGAATTGCGGTTATGATCGCCATCTATCTGCACCTCCCTGAAATATCGTTCAGACGGTCATACGCGGCTGAATACCGGTCTATCATTTCCGACAAATCTGGGCAAACGATCTTTCCCATATTGCACAGCATCGTAAGCTGATTCAGATTTCTTCCTATTGCCTTTTGTTCTTTCAGAACTTTGTCCAAGCCATCAATAATGATTATTGGTTTATCTAATGCTGACCTTGTAACAAATTCAGTAAAATTCATTTTTGCCTTATCGGCTTTCTTTTTGATTGTTTCGTAATCGCTTTCACGAAACCTCATCGCGACCATTTTTGTTTTGTTGTTGGTTTTGGCATGTACCTCTCTTTCGTAATTTTAGGGGGTTCCGGGTGCTCCCGGTTTTCTGTTTGTATATACAAACAATATGCTTGCCTATCCCCGCAGGGGATAGAATACGATATCCTATCCCCGCAGGGGATAGAATACGATATAATAACTCCTTTCCCAAAAAATTAAAATCCTGAGAGTTACCGCGTGGCAGTATACTCTCAGGACTTTTTATATTAAATAGCTATTTAATTATCAAAGAGCACTTGCCGCTTCTGCGGACTTTCAATATTACCGGATATTTTTACCCGCGTCAAGGCTCTTTTTAATTTTTCATTTAAAAAGCAATTATATTATTTCTTATTTAACCTTTTTGCTAATTTGATAAGTAGATTTAAATCATCCTTTGACATATTTTTTGTTTCGTTATCCAGTTCCTGTTGCATTAGTATTTCTCGGGAATCCGTATTAAAAAAATCCGCCGGTGTTATACCGAAATATTCACATATGTAAAGAAATTCCGGCATAGACGGCAAAGCCCTTCCGGAGGTAATACTTTGGACATAACTTTTACTATGGCCTAAATCCAGACTCATTCTGTATTCGGAAACATTTTTTTGAATACGCAATTCGGTTATTCTTTGTCTGATAAAATCTTCATCCATAGCTGACACTCCTTTACCTAAAAGTGTACACTAATTTAATCGGTAATTATAACGCTATAAACAGTAATTATGCTTGAAAAATACCGATTATAATAGTATAATTAGATATAATTAGGATTATTTTATCGGTAATAGGAGGTTTATGGTTTGTCAAAAATAGCAGATATTATCAAATACGAGGGTGACAACACCACATTTATTTGGAAGTATCCTTGCGAAGATTTTAACTCCCTGACCCAGCTCATTGTGCACGAGTCACAAGAGGCTGTCTTCATAATGAACGGACAGGCGTTTGACCTGTTCGGGCCCGGCCGCTACACGCTGGAAACGCAGAATATTCCCAAAATAGGAAAGATACTCAATCGAACAACAGACAGTCAAACACCGTTTCACTGCGAGGTCTATTTCATAAACAAGACTGAGCAGATGGCGATAAAATGGGGTACTGACAGCAAGGTCCAGTTCATGGAGCCTACATACAATTTTCCCATTTCCATTGGCGCCAGTGGTGAAATGAGTATTCGTGCAGAAGATTCAAGAAAACTTTTAGTAAAATTAGTCGGTACGGAAAATGTTCTTGATCAGGAACATTTAACAAGGTATTTTCGTGCTTTTTTAATGACAAAAGTTAAGTCGTATTTGGCTCAGGTTATTCGTGAACAGAAAATCAGTATCTTTGAAATTGACGAACGGCTGAACGAATTATCATCAGTTCTTGTAAAATTACTGCAGCCCGACTTTACAGATTACGGACTGGCTCTTGAACGCTTTTTTGTTACAACCATAGTAAAACCTGACGGCGAAAATACATATGAAAAATTCAAATCACTTTACTTTAGACAGTATGCTGATATAGCAGAGGCAAAGCTACGCCAGCAGACTGCTGTAATAGATGCGGAAACTGAGGCGCAGAAAACAGTCATTGCGTCAAAAGCCATGGCAACAAAACGAATACAGGAAGGCTATACATATCAGCAGGAGCGTGGATTTGATGTTGCTGAACAAGCTGCGCAAAATGAAGGCATTGGTGAATTTACGAACATGGGTATAGGTTTTGGTGTCATGTCCGGTATCGGGGGAACTGTCGGTGGAGCGGTCGGAGGCGCGGTAAACGAGGCTATGAATAGTGCCGACCAAAATCCGGCAGAAAAAAGCTCTTCAAATGATGTGGCTGCATTTAAAGCAAAATTAGATAAATTAACAATGATGAAAGATGCCGGAATGCTGACCGAGGAGGAGTTCAATAAAATGAAATCCCAACTCCTTGCAAGCATTTTATAGGGGGAAATGTGATGAAAAAATACTTTAAATTTTATGGTATCTGCTGGGCAATCGCGCTTGTCGTTTTTAATATAATAACATTTATTTTCACCGGGAATACGGTTGGTATTTCAAATGCCAGCGCAGGCTTTTGGGTTGGGTACGTTTTTATAACGATTGTGTTTGTTGCCAATTTGGTATGCAGTTTCCTCTTTTTCAAGGAGGAAAACATAGACAAAATATTTTTAAAACTCCCTATTATTTATATTGCTTATATTGCGTTAATCGTTTCCCTTATCGCCGGCGCCATCGCAATGGCGATTCCGGTTATTCCGTACTGGGTCGGTATTGTTATTGACGTGGTAATTCTTGCGGTCTACGCAATTGCAATCGTTCAGGTGAACGCTGCGGCAGATGTTGTTAGTGAGATTGATGATCGCGTGAAGGCGCAGACTTTCTTTATTCACTCGCTAACTGCCGACGCGCAAACGCTTATGTCCTTTGCTAAATCAGATGTTGTTCAAACAGAGTGTAAAAAGGTGTACGAGTCCATTCGCTACAGCGACCCAATGTCGAACGACGCGCTTGCGCAAATAGAAAATCAGATTCAGAATGAATTTAACATCTTTGCTCACGCTGTTAAAAAAGATAATACGGATCTTGTTAAAAATTCAGCGAACAAAATCATTGTTCTTATTAATAAAAGAAATTTACAGTGTAAAGTATTGAAATAAAAAAGCTAAATGAATGAAATAAAATCTAAGGAGAAAGAAATGAAGCAGCTTGTATGCGAAATGTGTGGAAGTACCGATTTAATCAAACAGAACGGATTTTTTGCGTGCCAAAACTGCGGAACAAAAATGGCTCTTACAAAACTTGCCGAGAAAATCCATTTTAGCGATTCAATGAGCAACGAAGTTCTATCAGATCTTGAAGAAGAAATAGCAGAAAAGGTCAAAAAACTTAAAACCACAGATAAGAAAACAGAAATTATTAAAATAAATTTGGAGGAGTAGAAAAATGAAACAACTTACTTGTGAAATGTGCGGTAGTACTGATTTAATGAAACAAGAGGGTGTCTTTGTATGTCAATCTTGCGGCTGTAAATATTCTGTAGAAGAAGCAAGGAAAATGATGATTGAAGGAACTGTTGATGTTCAAGGTACCGTAAGGGTAGATAGTTCAGATAAAGTAAAGAACCTGTATATAATGGCGAGGCGTGCAAAAGATGATAATAATGCTGAATTAGCGTCTAAATATTATGAAATGATTACATTTGAAAATCCAAATGATTGGGAAGCATTATTTTATTTTAATTACTTCAAAGCTGAACAAACTAATTTGAAAAATATGTCGAATTCAGTGATTCGCCTTGCTAATTCATTAGACAGTGTATTCGATTTAATTGACAAGAGCGACAAAACGTCAGAGGAAAAATGGAGTCTTGCAAAAGAAATAATTGCAAAAATCGATATGCTTTGTGAGCGCGATATCTATTGGGCAAAATCTCACTATAGAAAATTTTCACAATTAAATGACTCTATTTCAGATCTCCAAGATCGAACATATGCTGTTGCCGAGCTTCAAAAAAACATGGCAGACCTTTTAGAAAAATATTTTGCCGAAAATTCGACACAAGTAGTGATCTCCTATTTGAAATCATATGTTAAAAACTATTTATTGCTCGATACTATAAGAAAAGAATTTGTCAATATAACATTACGATTTCACTCAAACGAGTTAATAGCGACAGAAAAAAGAATAAAAGCATTAGATCCGAATTATGTGCCGTTAATCAATGCAAATACTCCAAGAAACTCCGCATCAAACAAGAATTCAAAAGAAAAATCACTAGAAAGAATATCGAAAGCTATTGTCGTGTTTGTGGCAATTGAAATAATTGGCGGTCTTGCAGTTATGTTTTCACCTCTTCTAATGGATTTTGGCGATAAATCCAATCATATCCTGTTTTCAGGAATATTCATACTTGCGGGAGGACCAATCATTACCGCAGTTATCGGAAGAATAATTTATGAAACAGTAAAAAAGACCAAATAAAAGGCGGATTATTGAATAAAGGAGAATGGTATGTGCAAGATTACTACTGAATATTACAATGAAGTTACAAGAAACGACAGCTATGTTATTATGGAAAAAGACAAAAAATCCGGAATTTTAATTTCCTATTCTAAGTATTTATGTAAGGATATAAATGAAAAATATGATTTGAGTTTGAATTATTCCGAATCCGATCTTAAAAACTATGAAAAATTCAAAGAATTCGTTAACGAATTAGATAAAGAGGGCTTTTATATTTTTCAACTTACGAAGTTATAAGACATTTTCTGCAAACAACCCGTACTTCCATTGCGTATGTCTCCCGCCTACAGCGGCAACGGCATTGCGGTGAAGTTGGACAATATGCTGACTTAAAAGACTTTGGCAATATCCGTGGTGTAATAGGGCACCACGGATATTGCCAATTTATATTTCCAAAAAGTTGCCGTTTTATTAAAATTAAATCGTGGTGCAACTATTATTCAGGGCGAAATACCTACTAATTTAGGTGATGACAGCAAATACATAGTAGAATATCATAACAAGATAATCGGGATTGTAACTTGCGGTGATTTGACGGTAAAATGCTGTCAGATGCTTTTGGCGATATTGAAAATGATTGTGATTTATATATTTGCACCACAGAGACAAATGCAATGATGGCATTTTTTTATTAAGCATTATGGCTGCTATTTTGCCCAGATTCTTATGGCAGTTTATTATGACAATGTAGTAGCCGTCACTAAAAACAAAGAAGAACGATGTGAGAAATATAAATTAAAAGATTATATTCTTACTAAACATAAATATATTGAGTTATTTTTAAAAATATCATATAATCAAAAATGTAATTAGTAATGTCTTAATAGTTATAAGGCTAATACTATGAATAAAATTAGTAATTTAACGAGGACAAATCAATGTATGATAATTCGCTTTTTAATTCATTTTTCATAAAATGTTTTAAACCAGGTGATGAAGAAATTGATAAAAACGGGGATACATTAAAATATCATTATACATCTCCGAATTCCTTTCTATCTATAATCAAAAGCAAAGAACTTTATTTTACGGATATTAGGTATCTAAACGATAAATCTGAGCCAATATTTGTGGTGAAAAGAATGGTTGAGTTTGTTGACGCAAACCATGAAAAATACCCATTAACATGTGATGCTTTTAATGATTTAGTTAAAGAAAATAATATTAATGATATACGAAAACTGAATACCAATCATATTAATTATAATCTTAATTTAAAATATCATTATAATAATGATCGCGCGTTTGTTTTTTGCACTTCAATAGACGGTGATTCCTTATCAATGTGGAATTATTATGTGAATAATGGATTTTATCAGGGTTATAATATAGGATTTAATATGCAGAAATTATTAAAATCATTTGATACAGAAGATAAAAGACACCTTGACTCCTTTTTTGTGTATTATGGTAAAGTTTTGTACTCAAAAAAAGACCAAGACCAGGAAATAAATAATTTGTTTGATGTTCTTGAGCACAGTAATTTCTCAAGATTAAATAGGTTTGAACAAATAAAATTTAAATTGCGTAGTTATATTGACCATAAAGGAATGTTTTATAAAAGTGATAAGTTTTCTCATGAAAAAGAATACAGAATAGTATTAGAGTTTAGTGATAATCGTGTACACAAAGACAAGACTCATTACTTTGGCGAAAATAATAAACAAATCAAAGATGACTTTGTAATAAAAAATGGACTAGTTGTTCCCATTTTAAAAGTTAAACTTAAGGAAGATTCAATCTCTAGGATAACTATTTCGCCAATGATGGAATTTGAAATAGCAAAGGATAGTGTCCGTGAACTTATTGACACAATGGGGTATAAAAATATTAAAATACATAAATCAAATATTCCTATAAGATATTGATCAAGTTATATTTGAAAGTGCATCTATTTGCATAAATATTCTAAAGAAAATCTTGATATCAAGCTATTTAATGCGTATGTTATTGTCGGTCATGATAAATCAATTTCAATATTGAAAAGATTGAATTTTGTTGAATTGACTTGCTTGAGCAACATATCAAAAAGGTGCGTTTATTAATATATAACTTTCAACTTGTTCGGAGTTAAAAACAGGAGGATATGATATGAAATGAAATTACATTTAGATAAATCTTGCAGGACTTGTGAATTTAATTTTAATGGAATATGTGCTGGCAGCGTGAAATATGGTAGCAAAATTGAAGATTTAAATAGTGTGTGTGAAGACTGGCAAATAAATGATGAACATTATGATTTTATTACTTCCAATTTGCCTTGGTACTTTAAAAATAAATTTAGGCGAAATCATGTAGAATTAAATCAATTATTACATCTTATTGAACTTGATGAGCAGAATGTCCCGATAAAATTGGACATTTTTGAACTTGTTGAGCAAGTGTATGGATTGAGTTATCCGCATGAAATTGCAGAAGCACTAGGCGTATCTGAAACTGTTTTACGTTATGCACATATGCATGGAACACCTTTAAAAAGAATTGGTGATTTTTCAAGTAAACTTTGTATCCCTGCGAAATATTTTGAAAATGTGACAACTGTTGATATTCCTGATATTGTTAAATGTAAAAATGAATTCTTAAAAAGGCATAACGGTACACTTGACGGAATAAAGCAATCCACAAACAAACGCTTAGCAAGAGAAGAAGAAATTGAAAATAAAATAAATTATCCTAAATGGAAAAAAGAATTTGATGATAAGTTGCAAAAGTATGCAAAATTTTCACCTCTAAATCATGATGTTTCAGATGATTATAAAATGAGAGATTATGTTGTTGATATTGTATTCCAAAAAGAAGAATATAAAGGTCATATATATTATGAATATGGGCATGGTGGATATGGTTTAAATAACAGTATAATGAGTAATATCCTCAATTTCATAGATGAGCTTGATGCGCAAACCGTCAATGAATACAATAAAACTTGCCATTTAGTAAATGATATGAACATGATGACAGATAATAAAAATGATATTAAATTTACTTTACATAACGACAAAAAAGAGTCTATTGAAATTTGCACTAATGCTAAAAATCTACAGAATTATATTGTTAGTTATAAAATGATTGCTTGTGATGGTCACGGAAAGAAAAAGGAAAGACGAAAATGTTTGGAATGTAAAAATTTCACTCCTTCTAAAACAAGTGCAAAAGGATATTGCTCAGTTAGGCAAGAGGAGGTTCAAAGAAGCAGAATAATATGTGCATTTGATTTTAAACCTAAAAATAATAAATAGCACTGTTGACAAAAATTCTTTTGCGCGCTAATATGCTGGTTGAGGTGATTGAATGAACGGTGTGATCTATGCAAGATATTCAAGTGACAATCAGCGTGAAGAGTCTATTGACGGTCAGTTGCGTGAATGCAAAGCGTTTGCTGAAAAGAATGACATTCGAATTATTGATTCATATATCGACCGTGCGTTGTCCGCAAAGACAGACAACCGTCCGGCATTTCAGCAGATGATAAATGACAGTTCCAAAGGTTTGTTTGATGTTATTATCGTTTGGAAACTCGACCGCTTTGCCCGCAATCGTTATGACTCTGCTCACTATAAAAATATCCTTAAAAAGAATAATGTTCGTGTAATATCCGCTACGGAAGCCATAAGCGAAGGAGCTGAAGGCATTATCCTGGAATCCGTGCTGGAAGGTATGGCTGAATATTATTCGGTTGAACTTGCGGAAAAGATAAACAGAGGTTTAACAGAAAATGCTTTGAAATGTAAATACAACGGCGGGTCACTTGCTTTGGGTTATCGTATTGACAGTGAACAGCATTATCAGATAGACCCGATGACCGCGCCGATTGTTCGTGAAATTTTTGAAAGCTATAAAAGCGGAATGACGCAGCAGGAAATTGCTGATTTACTCAATAACAAAGGCTTTAGAACACAGCGAGGCAGTAAGTTTAAGGTGAGTAACATTGCCAGAATTTTAACGAACCGCAGATACATAGGTGAATATATTTACAGCGGTACTGTTATTCCAAACGGCATTCCTGCAATAGTTTCTCAAGATGTGTTTGACGATGTTCAACAAATACTTGCAAAAAGCAAAAGAGCCCCTGCCAGACATAAGGCAGAGGACGATTATCTTTTAACCACAAAACTCTATTGCGGCAAATGTATGTCATTTATGGTCGGCGAAAGCGGACGCGCAAAAGGCAATCGCTATTCCTACTATAAATGTGTCAATGCAAAACGCACGAAAAGCTGCGATAAAAAAGCAGTTAAAAAGGATTGGATAGAAAACATAGTTGTAAAACAAGTCATGGATACAATAATGGACGATGATCTAATAGAACGGATTATTGACAGTATTCTAAAGACCCTGGAAAGTGAAAATACAACGGTTCCGATTCTGAAAAAAGAACTTTCCGAAACTGAAAAATCTATAAAAAATATGATTAACGCCATTGAGCAGGGAATAATCACAAAATCAACTAAGCAAAGGTTGGACGAACTCGAAAAACGCAAAGAAGAGTTGGAGATACAAATTGCGGAAGAGAACATTAAACAGCCTAAGTTGACAAGAGAGCAGCTTGAGTTTTGGTTTCACAAATTCAGAAAATTTGATTTTAATAAGTTAGAATACAGGAGAAGGCTTATAGACAGTTTTGTAAATGCTGTTATCCTTTATGATGACAGGATCGAATTTCATTTCAATTACAAAGACGGCGCAAAAGAACTCTCACTCGATGAATTAAATAATGTTTCGGATTTATCATCTTTAACTCCACCATAAATCTGCGGTACGCCTTTGCGTGCCGCAGATTTTTAAATGCGGTAATCGAAACAGCCGTTAAGAAAACAGTCCGGTGGACTGTTTTTAGGCGCGGCGTGGCGATTGCGCAAAAACTTATCGGGCTCAGTTTCCGTCAGTTTTCCCAACTTATGCAGTTGAGCACGCCGCCGTCCTCGGATATCTCATTGATATTGATGGGGACAAGCGTTTTATTGAAAATATGGTTTGCCGCGTCAACCGCTTTTTTATCCATATCGATACCAAATACGGGCAGGAATATGGCGTTTTCCGTTTCTAAAAAATTAAGATAACAGCCTATGGCGCTGCCGCCCTTTGAATCAAAATAAGGAAAATTGTAGACCTCTATTCCATGATTTCTTAGAACCGTTTTAATATGCGCCTCCAGCCCGAACAGGGATTTGGATGCATTGCCGACCGCGGTGTTTTCACTTACAAATCTAACCATGCCGTCGGCATGACCGGTCATATCCGAACGAAGCGAGGGGATAATGATCACCCTTGCCTCCAGCAGTTTTTCCAATTCCCGCACCAGTTCGGCAGAAGAAAGTTTCGGATTTTCCTCAAAGATCCTGTCGCTGATAACAGCCGTTTCCCGCGCGGGGGAAAAGACGATATTGCCGCCGTCCAGATTGATATCGGAATAAATCAGATTTTTAAGTGAAAGCGACGGCGCGATTTCTGCGCGAAAATCAGTGCGCAGTTCGGGGTTATCCTTAAGATAACCCGGCTCATACCGAAACGATATGTATTTGCCCGATCTCGTTTTTACCGGCATAAAATCCCGCAGCCAAATATCGCGTGTGCCGTCAAGTAATTTATACTGAACACCATTTGCGGCAAGAGCCGTAAACAGCCGCTCAGCAGGCTTATATTTCGGGTCGGTTTGCAGCAAAAATGAAAAATATATCATAGTTTTTTATCTTCATACATTGAAAACAAGTATTTTTTATCACTGTTTATATTTATTCTTTTATATTGACGAGGCTCTTTAGCCGGATTCGGTTTATCAGTATCTTCCGCTAAATATAAAATTGATTCGCCTGACAAAGAGTCCATCCCGTGAATATCCCAGTAATTTGAGTTTGAGAACTTTTGGTAAAGCCGAAAAATTTTGGTGGCAATGCCATCGGATCTGTATATTGTGCCGTCCTGCGATTCTATTTCTTTTATCAATACATTATCAGAAACATCACTGCTTGTAACGGAGAGCAGAAGTTGACCGCCGTAAACGCACCACGTTCCGGGTGACCTAAATAATGGGAATGTTGCGTAAGTTTTACTGTTGGCACCGCCTTTGTCTTTTACACCATAACAAAAATATTTTCCGTTATAATCTTGCTCATCATGATAGTACGCTTCTGTTTTTGTAATCAGATACGCTTCATTGTTATAGCAAATGAATTTGCCGACCAGGTTTTGCGCAACTTCTTCCGCTTTATGTTCAAAAAACTTGCGATCAGTTATTCTTTTTTTCATTTTTATTCCTCCTAAAAATTAATCCCAAATTCTAAATATCACAACCGGGCCGGCGTCGATGATATTACGTTCGCCCGCGGTTATGGAATATTCCTCGTATGGCTCAACCGTAATTTTTTCAACTGCTTCCCTTTTGGATAATTCCTCTGCGAGTTCCTTCGTTGTTGCATTTTTTAAATCCATAATTAGTTCTCCTTTGGTTTTATTTTAAGGCTTGCAGGGTATGATCTGTCATTTCTCCCAGGCGAGCCGTTTGTTACGCTGCTTTATTTCATATTCGGCGTATATTCTGTGCCACTTTGCGGATTCTTTGAATTTGTTTTCGGATTTATAATACTCGCCGATAAGATAAGCGGCAGAGTAACAGCCTTTGCTTACGGCGTTTTCCAGCCAATACAGCGCCGCTCTGTAATCCTGATTAACGCCGTTACCATAGTAATACATATTTCCTAATTTGCCCATAGCCTCTGCGTTACCGTTTTCGGCCGCTCTCTTTGCCCAATAAACATATTTTTTTGAATCTTCTTCAATTCCGCCGGCTCCGAGTTTGTATAGATTCATTAAGTATATTTGCGAATCAACATCGCCGTTTTCGGCTGATTCTGTTACGCAGTCAATCAACTCGGGCGTTACCTTTCCGAAAAGAATTTCATCCAGCGCCTCGTCAATATCACGGTTTTCAACAGCTTCTTTAAATGTTTTGTACGCCGAATCCCCAACCGGGTCGGGGCGGTGCATTAAATCGTATGTAATATTATGTACTGCCGATATGTACCACTTTATTGCCCGCGGATAATTCTTTTGAATTCCGTATCCGTTTTCATAGCACTCGGCAAGCATAAACTGCGCGTCGGTCTGCACCGTGGTGTAGCCTTGCTTTGCCAGTTTTTTTAATAAAGCAAATGCCTTTCTGTTTGTGTTTTCCTGCTTTAAACGTAAATAAAACTTTACAAGATTCAATTGCGCAGTTGCGTCATCTGATTTTTCCGCTCTCTGCTGCAGATCCCAAATGTACTGCAATTCTGCTGAATAGGTTATAATTTCTTTCAAACTTTCACCCCCTAATTTACCCTTTCAATCAGCATTATAGCACACCATATATTAAAACCTTAAATAATTATATTTTTATTTTTATACAAAAACTTGCCGCTGAGGTACAATATTCTCTCATTTTGCGCAGTAATATGATTATTGATTTAATCACCGAAAAAATAAAACAACCCGGCATGACTTTTCATCATGCCGGGTGTGCTTTGGTCTGTTTGCTACATATTTACCTGCTTGCTGAAATCTTTGAAGATCTCAGAGATCTTGATCTGCTGCGGGCATACCTTTTCGCAGCTGCGGCAGCCTATGCAGGCGCTTGGGCGCTTGTTTTCCGGCAGTGCCATCAGTGCAAAGGGGGCGATGAATCCGCCGCCTGTAAAGATATGTTCATTGTAAAGCTTAATCAGTTCCGGAATGTTCAGCCCCTGCGGGCAGTGTGATGTGCAGTATCTGCATGCCGTGCAGGGCACCCCGCCGGTCATATGCTTTGCAATCTCAAGCAGCGTTTTCATTTCTTCATCATTCAACGGCTCGTTTGTTTCAAATGTTTTGATGTTGGCTTGCATCTGTTCAAAATCAGACATGCCGGAAAGTATCATCGTAACGCCGGGCACGCTTTGCAGGAATCTGAATGCCCATGCCGGAATCGTTTCATTCGGGCGCAGCGCTTTCAGTTTTGCCTCATCCGCGTCGGAAAGTTTGGCAAGCCTGCCGCCTCTTAACGGCTCCATTACCCATACGGGAATATTCCATTCGTTTAAAAGTTCAACCTTTTTCTTGGCGTCCTGAAATTCCCAGTCTATATAGTTGATCTGCAGCTGGCAGAATTCAATGTCTTTGCCGTAGGCATCCAGAAAACGCTTGATCACGTCGTAATTTCCGTGTGCGGAAAATCCAAGGTGCTTGATTCTGCCGTTCTTTTTCTGTTCAACAAGGTAATCCCGAACACCATATTTCGGATCCAGATAATGATCTATATTCAGCTCGCACACATTGTGAAACAAATAAAAATCAAAGTGATCCACAAGGCACTTTTCCAGCTGCTTTTCAAAAATCTCCTGCACTTTCGGAAAGTTTGCAAGATCGTATCCCGGAAATTTAGAGGCAAGATAAAACTGATCCCTTGGAAATTCCTGAAGCACTTTGCCCATAACCGTTTCGGAATTGCCGTCATGATAACCCCATGCGGTATCAAAATAATTTACGCCGTGATCAAAAGCATACTGCGCCATTTTCTTCGTTGCGGTTTCGTCTATCTTTGCGTCGTCACCGTCAATGCAGGGCAGGCGCATACAGCCCATCCCGAGCGCAGAAAGTTTTATATCCTGAAAGTCTTTGTAAATCATATGTATCCCTCCGAAATTTAAAATCAGCCCGAAAAGCCGGGCTGTCCTTCCCTCAGTCTGTATATTTATTTTAATTCCAAACGCCGTTTGGTGTCAAGTGCGGCGGCGGATTTTCCGCGCTGGGATCTATACTTAGTTTGTATCATTCGTTATGCTCCGCGCGCATAACTTTTCAGAATCTTGCCTCAGAACAGAAAAACGGTTTTGATTTGAGGCAAAGAATTGACAGCGTTTCGATCCGGTGTTAAAATAAGAGTGTCAATGGGGACGCCTGCGTATTGTTTTATGCCTGCGTCCCTTTTGTTTTACGGTTTTGATCCTATAAGCATCGGGATGAATATTTATGAAAAGTGAATGCATATTAAGTGCCGGAATTGATATCGGCACCACAACCACACATCTGATTCTCAGCAGGATCGGCATCAGCGTTACCGGTGGATTCGGCACAGTGCCCGCTGCGCAGATCACTTCCAAAGAGATCGTTTATAAAAGCCCTGTATATTTTACACCGCTGTTTTCAAACGGCGAAATCAACGGCGCTGCCGTGGCGAAGATCATTGAACGGGAATATAAAGCCGCCGGCATTTGCGCGGCGGATCTAAAGAGCGGCGCAGTGATCATTACAGGGGAAAGCGCCTGCAAAGGCAACTCGGCAGAAGTGCTGCAAGATATTGCTGCGCTGTCCGGCGATTTTATTGCCGCTCAGGCGGGCAGCGAGTTGGAATCCTACCTCTCCGGCAAAGGCGCAGGAGCAGATAAGATCAGCGAACAGACCGGAAAAACCGTTGCCAATATTGATGTCGGCGGCGGAACAACGAATATTTCCGTATTTCGAAACGGAGAATGTGTGGATACTTGCTGTCTGCATATCGGCGGCAGGCTTGTGCAAACAGCGGGCGGCGGGCTTCTGTTGGTTGACCGTATAAAGCGATTTGCGGATGAAAACGAGATCCGTATATCCGATCCGAAAAAGGATAAGGGGAATATGGTTCGCCTTTGTGATCTGTTTTCGGAGCTGATTTTCTCCGCGCTCGGATTCGCCGACACAGAAATACCGGCGTATCTTATTGCGGATCACCGCCTTTCAGAAAAGAATCGGGCGGATATCCTTACTTTTTCCGGCGGGGTTGCCGCCTGCATGCACGCAGAGCATGCGGATTTTGCATTCGGTGATATCGGCGTTTTGCTCGGCAGATCGCTCAGCCAAAAGATAAAACAGTATGAATGCCGTGTAGCGGAACGAACAGACCCGATCCGCGCAACGGTCATCGGCGCCGGGCAGTTTAGTATGGAGGTCTCCGGCAGCACCATCTGGTATTCGGATATCTGCTTTCCGCTTAAAAATCTGCCCTGCGTTTGCGCGCCAAACAGGTTAGGCGGTTCGTCTTGCGCGCTGTACCTTTGCGGCAAAAAATCCCCGTCTTTTTGTGAAGTGGATCAAATGGCGCAACAGATCGCGGCGGCGGCAAAGCACATGGTCAAAAAAGAGATTCCGCTTGTTGTGATCACAAAAGAGGACTGCTCCAAAGCGCTTGGCACATGTCTGAAATCAAAACTGCCGGATAAGTATCCCATTCTCTGCATAGACGGCGTAACTTGCAGGGCAGGGGATTATATTGATATCGGTTCGCCGGTCGCCGGCGGAAAGGCAGTGCCGGTTGTAGTTAAAACGCTTGTTTTCGGAGGATAGGTCATGAAACTGGATACAACCCTTTTTTCAAAAAAATATACGTTTTCTTCTGTAAAGGAAGTGCTTGCAAAAGCAAACGAGAAAAAAAGCGGCGACACGCTTGCAGGTATAGGAGCCGCTGACGCTAAGGAAAGAACAGCCGCTAAATATGTGCTTTCAGATTTGACGGTTGAGGAGATTACAAATTCTCCGGCAGTGGATTATAAAAGCGACTCCGTTACCCGGATCATTCTTGATGATTTGAACAGAGCGCAGTACGATAAGATCAAAAACCTCACCATAGGGGAACTGCGCGAAAAGATACTTGATAATATGATCTCAGGTGATGAGATTCTGCAACTTGCCGGCGGCATGAGTTCAGAAGTGATTGCCGCACTCGCGAAACTGATGGGAAATCTGGATCTGATGTATGTTTCCCGAAAATTGCATGTTACCGCAACCTGCAACACCACGATCGGCGAACGCGGCACTTTTGCCGCAAGGCTGCAGCCCAATCATCCCACGGATGACGTAAAAGGCGTTACGGCGTCTCTTTTGGAAGGGCTTTCGTATGGCATTGGGGATGCCGTGATTGGGCTGAATCCCGCCATAGACACGCTGAAAAGCACGGCGGATATCCTAACTCTTTTTAACGATGTGAAAACCAAACTCGCGGTTCCCACACAGATCTGTGTTTTAAGCCATATCACAACGCAGATGCAGGCGCTCAGGCAGGGCGTGCCCATGGATCTTTGCTTTCAGTCCATAGCCGGCAGTGAAAAAGCGCTTTCTTCTTTTGGCACGGATGTGGATATGCTGGCAGAGGCAAACGAACTCATGGCGGAGCGCGGCACCGCAAAAGGGCCGAATTATCTGTATTTTGAAACGGGGCAGGGGAGCGAACTTTCCTCAAATTCCCATAACGGAGCGGATCAGCTTGTTATGGAGAGCCGGTGTTACGGCCTTGCGCGCCACTATAAGCCGTTTCTGGTAAACACGGTTGTCGGATTTATCGGCCCGGAATATATTTATGATTCAAAAGAACTGGTTCGTGCAGCGCTTGAGGATAATTTCTGCGGCCATATGCACGGGCTGCCGATGGGCTGCGATATCTGTTATACCAACCATATGAAAGCGGATCAGAATGATTGCGACAGTTTGCTTGTTATGCTGGCTTCTTCCGGCTGCCACTATGTGATCGGCGTGCCCCAAAGTGATGATGTTATGTTGATGTATCAATCCACTTCCTATCACGATATTGCCGCGGTTCGGGAAATGCTTGGCCTTTCTCCGATCCTGCCGTTTCGGGAATGGCTGGAAAGTTACGGCATCTGGGAAAACGGCCGCCTTGGCAAAAACGCGGGAAATCCAAGAATATTTTTATAAGCAGGGAGTTTTTATGGATTATTTTGACAGTTTAAAAAGCGCTACGCCGGCAAGGCTGCAGATCGGCAGAACAGGCAGCAGGTATAAAACAAAAAGTTATCTTGATTTCCGCGCGGCGCATGCCGCCGCAAACGATGCGGTCATGAGCGAGGTCAGCGGCGAAACACTCAAGAAACTCGGCCTTTTTGAGATACAAACAAAATGCAAAAATAAATACGAAATGCTCACACGCCCGGATCTCGGCAGATGCTTTTCAGAGGAAACAAAGGAATATCTAAAGCAAAACGCAGTGGTTGGAGCGGATGTTCAGGTCTATTGCGGAGACGGGCTTTCTTCGCCCTGTATTCGGGCAAACGCAGGCGATATGCTGCCTATGCTCCGCCTTGCGCTGGAGGCGGACGGCATTACTTTAGGCAGGCCGTTTTTTGTTCGCTACTGTCGGGTCAACACTGCGCGGGAGATCGGCCCCCTGCTGAACGCGAAAGTAGTGTGTGTGCTGATCGGCGAGCGCCCCGGCTTGCTGACGGATGAAAGTATGAGCGCGTATATTGCATATAAACCTCACCCGGATATGAGCGAAAGCGATTATACGGTGGTTTCCAATATCAGTCGTTACGGTATGCCGCCGGTTGAAGCGGCAGCATACACAGCAGATGTGATCCGAAAAATTCTGCGCCAAAAAACAAGCGGGCTCGGTCTTGTATTATAGCGTAAAGGGCGCATTCTATGGTTGTTTAAGCAATGGTTTTTGTTGTGAGTTCGGGCGTTTGCGGTTTTCTGATCGCGGCTTTTTATCAAAAACATGTTTGAAAAACGGAAAAATCCCATAAATGCAATCTGGCATTCAGCATTTTAAACGCGCAGAAAAGCGGCGCAGAACCTTGAATGATTCTGCGCCGCTTGGTTTGTAAGCAAAGGCTGCAACCCCCGGTTCAACCGGGGGAAATAAAAAGCTTTAGTAAAAATAAAACCGGCGAGCTTAATGCAAGCCGGGCGTGTTGGCGAAAAGGAAACCTCCAAGTA
>ENA-ORVG01000809-ORVG01000809.1-human-gut-metagenome-genome-assembly--contig:-NODE-809-length-41865-cov-6.788615_pt1 | contig 41865 bp, 38 predicted proteins | sample MGYA00242091_ERZ509233 | MGnify/ENA primary metagenome ERZ509233 (study PRJEB26280, sample SAMEA2338840) | human gut metagenome | biome: human gut; feature: human-associated habitat; material: faeces... | reverse complement strand
GTTGATACAATAAATCTGTATGATATAATATATACATTATATAAATAAATTAATATTTTTATAAATTTGTTTAAAGAGGATATGAATCATGTACAAAATCAATAAAGACAGTAAACAAACAGAAAAGATACAAGAAGTCTCCTTTGAGTCTTTGGGAATAAAAGAAAGATACGATATTCAAGAATGGGTAGCAAAAAATCCAAGTATTTTAGAATATGACTCTGAACTATTAATAATACAAAAAGAATTTGATGGGTTTGAGGATACAAATCGAAGGTTGGATCTACTAGCTTTGGACTCAAACGGAAATTTGGTAATAATTGAGAACAAGCGTGATGATACGGGCACGGATGTTACTTGGCAAGCTATTAATTATGCGTCTTTTTGTTCCACGCTTACTAAACAAGAAATTATATCAATATACAGAGATTATCTATTACGATACGAAAATAAGAGTTATAGTGATGATGAAACAGAGCAAATAATTGATGACTTTTTAGATAATAAAAGCATAGCATATCCTACAGATACACAAAGAATAATTCTTGTTGCCCATAATTTTAGAAAAGAGGTTTTATCTGCTGTTCAATGGCTAAATAATAACGGACTTGATATAACTTGTATTCGTTTTACACCTTATAAATTTAATGATAATTTACTACTTGATGTAGACAGAATTCTTCCACAGGAAGAGATAAAAGACTACACCTTAAAAATGGCAGCAAAAGTTGCAGACAAAAAATCACAGAATGCAGAACAAAGCAAATCACAGCAAAGGAATTTAAGATTTTGGAAATATTTTTCAAATAAGTTCAATGCAAATGGAACAGTATTTGAAAATGTTAACTCTTGGGACACAACAAAAGATCATTGGAAAAATGTTTCTGCTAAATTTGGAAAAAGTCTTCAGTACAGTTTTGTTATTACTCAGGACAAAGTTCAGCTTGAATTTTATATAGGCAGTTCAGACAAAGAATATAACAAAAAAGTATTTGACTTTTATTATAGCCATAAGCAAGAAATTGAAAAAGCACTTTCAAATTATACAGTTATTTGGGAAAGACTTGACCAAAAGAAAGCTTCAAGAATTGCTTTGGTTAACAATGAAGTTAAGCCGTCTGATAATAGCTCTTGGGATGATATTTCCGATTTCTTTATTAAAGCATTGTCTGATTTTGTTCCTGTTATGTCTAAAAATCAGTATAAAGAAGAAATTGCAAAAATATATTAATAATTTTAAAGATGAGTTTGTTATTTGGCGAACTCATCTTTAATTTTATGTATGTTTAATTAATATAAATGACTATTTTAACTATATAAAAAATAATAGAACTTTTGGTATAACTGATCTCGTTTTTATCTTTGAAATTCATTACAAAGTTAAGATGGGACAAAGCTGATAATAAAAGAAGCTCAAAGTATCAGTTTTCAAGCCTATGACAAAAATTAATGATTCAAATCTTAAAATACGAATTCAAAGTGGAAAAAATGATCTAAATACCTGGTTTAAATCAAGTACTACTTTATTATTCCGTCTAACAAATATCTGTAATTACAAGAAGATACAAAATTGTTATTGCAATAATAATTATTTTCTAATAATTTGGTAATTTTATATCGTTCCATTCTGTAACATTGCATTCGCCACGCCAATTTTCACCAGCTACAACCACTGTACCATCAGATTTAAGTCCAACAGTATTGAAATATTCTGTAGAAACTGTAACTATATCTGTCCATTTATCAACATTACATTGACCAGAAAAATTATCACCAACTGCAACAACCGTTCCGTCTGATTTAAGCCCAATAGTATATGGCTGTCCTGCATAAATTTCAACTATATCCGTCCAATCATCGACATCACATTGCCCTGCCAAATTATTACCAACTGCAACCACTGTACCGTCAGATTTAAGACCAACTGAGTGAATATATCCTGCAGAAACAGCCGCAATATCTGTCCAGTTACCCACATCGCATTGACCATATTCATTGTCACCATCAGCCACTACTGTACCATCTGATTTTAATCCGACTATATAATGATCATTAGATGAAATTGATTTTACATTAAATTTTCTCACCAAATCTGCAGAGTCTTTATATCCCATCGTAGCTGAAAACATTCTTACTGCAGTTTTATAATCGCTATCTCTTAATGCCTTTTGTCCTTGTTCATAATACAATGATCGCAGTATCTCCTTAGTATCACGATAATTATCAATTTTTTACTATTGTTGTTATACTTTTTTTAATAACTTGCTGAAAAAATTCTTCAGCTTCTTGTTTTTCTTCTTCTGTTATTTCTCTATGCCCAACGACTATACCACCCAACATCTGTGATCAACGCTTATCAGAAAAAGGCTCTTTGCTTTTACTCAAAATTATTCAACTCCTTTAAAATAATATAAAATCTATTATTAACTTCCCTAATTGCTAAAACTTTAAACAGGCTATTTCTTTGATAAAGCACTTCTTTATCTTGTAGATTAATAGCAGATATGTCTTTTCCGTTTCTTATAGTCTAAACATATATTTGAATTGAGCGTTTGAATTGTAAATGCTTTTAAATGGTGCTTAACCTTTATTCTTAAACATATCTTCTGTAATTTTTGGTGCTTTCATCTGCATTTCATAAAAAGGATTATATGTACTTAATTCACCAGTATTTTTATCAATACGAATCAGCTCCATACCAGGAAGAGGATCTTTACCTTTTATACCGAATGCAAATATGTAATACCTTTCATCCTCACGATTGGAAATAATATCATAATCTTTGTAATATTCACAAGCCTTCTTTTCTGCTTCTTTATAACTTATCATAAATCAATCGCCCATTTCCTTTGCATTGTGCTTTTACTTTCCTATCATTTTTGCCATTTTTTTCTTTTTATGGATTGTTTTGTTTTCTTCTGTCAGCTTCTTTTTTTAGTGTCAACGCCATGCGCATAAATTCTTCTGCTGTTCTTATTTCATCTGGCTGAGGCTCATCATCTTCATAAGGCTTTAACTTTTCCATGTTTTTCTTAGATAATTTTTCTATATTTGTATCCATACTTTGATGCTCCTTTTTCTAAGAAAAATCATTTGCTAAATTTAAGTCCTTATCTAATTCAAGATTCTGACCTCTAAATATATAATTAATCAGCGTAATCTTTGAAATACTCACATGCTTTTTTCTGCTTCTTTATAACTTGTTATAAATATATCACCAATTCCTTTGTATGGTGCTTAACCTTTAAAATTCAAAGCATAAAAATTTGCAATTATTCTTGTTCCTTTTTTCTTTTGATTTGATTTTCCATAAATTCTTTTATGTTTCTGTTCGTTCTTTCTTTTAGATTTTTTTGTTTAGATAATTTTTCTGCTAATTTAATATCTCTGTCGAGATCAAATATATCATTAAGCTCACCAAACTCATCATTTAATGATTGTTTTGAATCCATACTTTTTTTACTCCTTTTCAAGCGCTGTGGTATGACCGGCTTTCAGGCTTTCATACAGATAGGCTAATATCTTGTATTCGATGAATTCCATATCATTTTTTGCCATTGTTATTGTTGTCCTCGCTATGATCTACACAATCAACTATAAATGTTACCAAAGCTCTGTCAAATTCTTCCCAGTTCTTAATTTCATCAGGTATCACTTCATTTTTGCCATACGGTTTCACATTTTTTAATTTAGGATATGATTTTTCTATATTTGTATCCATACCTTGACGCTCCTTTTTCTAAGAAATCATTTGCCAAATTTAAAACCTCAACCAAATCTATATCTTGATCTCTTAGTTTATATAGTAGTCAGCATAATCCTTGCTAAAATTGTCGCGGTCAAAAGATTGGTCTTTTTGTAAAATATACTGCTCACCATTATTGCCCACAATCAAGATGGCCCGCATATTATCATTCTTTACGAATGACCCTATATCCCCTGGCGAAAAAGTACCGCCACTTGGGTGATTATGCATTGTTATGTAATCAACACGCGGATTATAGACATTGACGCTTGACTTTCCGGCTTCGCCCATTTCCCATTTAAGGAACTTTGCACGCATATCGTAATAGTAGGCACATTCTGTACCCTCTGGCGTTCCGTCCACTCTTTTTAGCAGATTTTTCATGCCCTGCCGCAAAGTTTCATTCTGGACTTTTGTTAAGAAATCCAAATCCGGCGACCGAAGATTGTCAAGAACCTGCTACGATATTTTTGTTGTCTTTATTGTATCATCTTTGAATATATCCTGCAAGCGATTGCTTGCATTTCCGTGCTGTTTTTCATAATCATCAAGCCATTTATCCCAGTCATCCACAACCGGGTTGAAATGGCAGCGGCACCACGGATGCATTGGCGGAAAGTTCGTGCCGGGTTCTCTTTGGCTGAATTTAAAGCGTTTGCCTCTGAGGGCGCTGCAAGCAGAGCCGATCTGCCGCCTTATTTAAAGACGGCGGAATTTTGCTTTCATGCCATTTTCTGCTTGTATTCCTCCGTGTTTTAATATATAATATAAACAAATCATAAACTGAGAGATTATGCCCGGCATCATCTCTTAATTCTTTCGGAGGGTAAAATTTATGAAGCATGCAGACATCGTAAACAAAATGAGCCTTGAGCAAAAGGCAAGATTTGTTTCGGGCTACGATTACTGGCATCTTGAAGAGGCAAAAGAACTCGGCTTGCCGAAGATCATGATCACGGACGGACCGCACGGCCTGCGTAAGCAGAATCCGGATAAGAAAAGTTCCAGCGGGATCGGCCTTGGAAATTCCGTGCCGACCACCTGTTTCCCGCCGGCGGCAACATCCGCCTGTTCCTGGGATGAAGATCTTTTAAGGCTGGAGGGGGAGGCGCTCGCGGAAGAGTGTATTCAGGAAAAGGTTTCCGTAATCCTCGGTCCGGGCACAAATATCAAGCGTTCGCCCGTGTGCGGCAGAAACTTTGAGTATTTCTCAGAAGATCCGCTGCTTGCCGGCAAAATGAGCGCAAGCTTGATCAACGGCTGCCAGTCCAAGGGTGTCGGCAACTCTCTTAAGCACTTCGCCTGCAACTCGCAGGAGGCGTTCCGTATGGTTGTCAATGAAGTGATCGATGAGCGCACGATCCGCGAGATCTATTTCCCGGCGTTTGAAATTGCCGTGAAAGAATCCCAGCCGTGGACGGTGATGAATTCCTATAACCGGATCAACGGCGTTTACGCGTCCCAAAACAAATGGCTCCAGCAGGATGTTTTAAGAGACGAATGGGGCTTTGAAGGCCTTGTGGTTACGGACTGGGGCGCTTCGGTAGACAGAATCCCCGGCCTTGAAAACGGCACGGATCTGGAAATGCCGTCCTCCGGCACGCTTAATACCCAAAAGATTATAGATGCGGTTAAGAACGGCGATCTGGATATCAAAGTGCTGGATGAGCGTGTGGATAACGTTGTGGATTTGATTGTGAAATCCAAACCGAATCTTGAAAAGAATTATAAATATGATGTGGAGGCGCACCATAAACTTGCGCAGAGAGTTGCAGAAGGCTCTATGACGCTCCTTAAAAACGAAGAGAGTATCCTGCCGCTCAAATCCGGCCAGAAAGTTGCCGTGATCGGCGAACTTGCCAAATCACCCAGATTCCAAGGCGCAGGTTCCTCCGTCATCAACGCAACAAAACTGGATAATGCATATGACTGCCTTGTTTCTCTCGGTGTGGATGTTACCTATGCGCAGGGCTACGAAAAGGGCAAGGATGTGATCAATTCACAGCTTGTATCCGAAGCGGCAGCGGCCGCAAAGGCAGCGGATGTGGCAGTAGTGTTTGCCGGACTGACAGAAGAGTTTGAGGGCGAAGGGTATGACAGAGCGGATATCAATATGCCGTCCTGCCATAACAACCTGATCTCCGAAGTGGTAAAAGCAAATCCGAACACGGTAGTTGTGCTTGCGGGCGGTTCCGTGGTATACATGCCGTGGGTAAACGAGGTAAAAGGGCTCCTCAATTCCGGCTTGGGCGGTCAGGCAACCGGCGCTGCCGTTGCCAATATCCTGACGGGTAAAGTTAACCCAAGCGGTAAAACGGCGGAAACGTATCCGCTTCGGTTCGAGGATAATCCTACATACGGCAACTACCCCGGCGGCCCGGTTACCAGCGAGCACAGAGAATCCGTATATATCGGCTACAGATATTACGATACGGCGGAAAAAGAAGTGCTTTTCCCGTTTGGTTACGGACTTTCATACACAACCTTTGCATACAGCGATATCAAGGTGTCTTCCAAAGATATTAAAGATACGGACACGCTTGAGGTATCATTCAAGATCAAGAATACCGGCAGCGTTGACGGCGCGGAGATCGCCGAAATATATGTTGCCGATAAGGAATCAACCATATTCAGACCCAAAAAGGAACTGCGTGCGTTCACAAAAGTGTTCCTGAAAGCGGGAGAAGAAAAAGAAGTAACCGTTGAGCTTGGCAAGAGAGCGTTTGCGTATTACAACGTAAATATCGGAGACTGGCATGTGGAAACGGGCGCGTTTGAGATTCTGGTAGGCGCGTCCAGCAGAGATATCCGGCTGACGGAAACGGTCAACGTAACCTCAACGGTAGAGGCTCAGATTCCGGATTACAGAAAGACGGCGCCCGCTTATTACACAGCAGACCTGAACGGTATGAAAGGCGAGCAGTTTGAGGCGGTATACGGTCAGAAACTGCCAAGCCCTGCGTTTGACAAGAGCAAGAAGATCGATATCTACTGCTGCCTGAATGACGCAAGGCACACCAAGTGGGGCGGCAGGATCTGCAAACTGATCGAAGGCATCATGAGCAAGATGGGTTCAGACGCCAACGGAGACGGCAAGATGCTTGCCGCGATGGCAACGCAGATTCCGATCCGGAACTTCATTGCCATGAGCATGGGCGTATTCAGCCCCGAAATGGCGGACGGACTGCTTATGATCCTTAACGATGACAGATCCTCTTTCGCCGGTTTCAACAAGATCTTCTGGCGCCTTGGCGGTGCGCTTACCCGCCTGCCGGCACTTCTCAAATCAATTTAATCTATTAAAAAATCAAAGAACCCGACAAACTGTCGGGTTCTTTATATTTATAGAATTTAGTTAATTCCATTGTAATCATATTTGTCTTTTTTTCCTGAATTACAAGCTTGACATAAAGTTCTTAAGTTTTCAGGTACGGTTTTCCCACCTTTAGATATGGGAACAATATGATCAACTTCTAGTTTTGCTCCGTCATTAGCAGTAGCCCCACAAATACAACACTTAAATCCATCTCGTTTTAATATATTATAACGAAGGGAATTTGTCATTAAAGATCTTTGGTAATTTTTACTTTGTTTTTTTAGTTCTAAATCATAATACAAAATAAGAAAATTACTTAAGTCTATATGATTATAATAGTTTGCACGATAATAGCTATTACGACCTTGAGGACTAGTATAGCTTGAATGAACAGTAACTGTAATAGCTGTAGGAACTTTTAGTTTTATGCTTTCACATTTCTGTCTTTCTATTTGTTTTAAATCGCTTTGTTTGAAAAACTTTAGTATAGAAGAGATTTTATTTGTTTTATTGCTGTTTATATATAGATTGGTATTATTAATCAGTGAATTGAACTCATTTAAATAATTGTTATATCTTTCGATATTATAGTTAACCTGATAAATGATTTTTTCGAAGAAATGGGGATCAGAACATACTAAACTGTATATGTATTTATCGTCATAGCTCCTATCAAAATCTTTTTTAGATGTGCAATTATTATCAAAATTCATACAATTTATATTGTAAAAACTATAATTTGAATTTAATTGTAAAATTTTATAAAAAAGAGTGCTATTTTTTGAAACATATTTTTGACTATACTTTTTTAATATTTTGATAACGATAGAACATATAAAATATAAAATTAATACAATTAAATCTAATATAATCCTTAAAAATAAAAAATGATATAAAATCGAATTATTCATTGTTCTTGTTTTCTTGTTTAATTTTAGAGCTTTTTTTCCTTTCTTCAGCTATCTGCTTCTCTTTATAGAAAACATTTGCTTTCATATATACCATGATAATATCGTGTATATGTTCAAACAGTTCACCTTCTTTATATTGCAGGGAAAGGATCCTTTCATCATCGTCAATACACAGCGGCCCTTTTTCATAATCGTTAAATGTGGGCATAATAGAATAGGATTCTTTTGTTTTCACAAGGGAGATCAGCGTCAGATCAGCGGTTGCATTTACAAAGCCTTTCTTTTTTGTGTATTTTTCTATTGTGGAAATATTGCTCTCATCGTTGTGCTTTTTGGTAAAGCAGGCGTCAAACACCTTTTCAATAAAATCTTCAACTTGTTTTGCGTCATACGGCGCTTTAAGCAGCAATACGGTGTCAATATCCGCAATGCCGTATTTTTCGCTTTCCCCGCAGGGAATGCCAATCAGGTTTTCATCCTTATCTACATAAAGAGAGATCGTTGAAAAATCAAAATCCATAAGATCACCATTCTTTTTAAATCTTATTGTTCATCATAGCATACTTCGTTGAAAAAAACAATATTTTGTGCTAAGATATGTGCAAAGGAAAATTCATTGCTGGAAACAGGTGGTACGATGAAAAAAGTTTTGATAACCGGCGGCGCAACCGGAATCGGCAGTGCGTGCGCCCGTCTTTTTGCCGAAAAGGGCTATGATGTTTTTATCACTTGCCATGAATCAGAGCCGGATCTGGATTGCGTAACTCCGATTCCGTGTGATCTTAGAAAAGAAGAAGATATCAAAGCGCTGTTTTCCGAATTCAAAACGCTGGATGTGCTGATAAACAATGCCGGCGTCAGTCTGATCAAAATGATTAATGACACGAATTTTGAAGATTATGAAGAACTGATGTCCGTTAATGCGCGGGCTGTGTATTTCTGCTGTAAAGAGGCGGCAAATCTTATGCTGAAAGTGCACAGCGGCGCCATCATCAATATAGCTTCCATGTGGGGCGAAACTGGCGCGTCGTGCGAAACGCTTTATTCCATGAGCAAGGCGGCGGTCATCGGGCTTACCAAGGCGCTGGCAAAAGAACTGGCGCCAAGCGGAATTACGGTAAACAGTGTTTCGCCCGGCATTATTGATACAAGAATGAACGCCCGGTTCAGTGAGCGGGAACTGGTGCAGGAAGTGCCGCTCGGCAAACTCGGTTCCACATATGATGTTGCTGAAACCGTCTTTTTCCTTGCCGGCAGTTCGTATATCACCGGGCAGGATATTTCCGTCAGCGGCGGCATCGTAATTTGATTGTAACACTTTTCTTCGCTTTTCATAGTATGACTTAGAAAAGCGAAGGGAGGTACGATCATGGGTTGCGGTTGTAACAACGGCTGCGGCGGAACTTCTTGGGTTATCATCCTTATCATAATCCTGCTCCTCTGCGGCGGCTTCGGCAATTGCGGTTATTCCAACAACAACGACTGCGGTTGCGGTTGCTGAGTAAATGAGTACCAAACGGTGCGCCCGGTTTTCCGGGCGCATTTTTGTTTGCCGCTTTTTGACTTTGAGCCAGTTTTTTTGACCATTGAAGCAAATATGTTTGACCTTTCTCTTGAAATGTTAAAGCGTAAATTTTTTAAAATTTGATGAAAAAATCTTAGAAAAAAACTGCGCCATCAGGAAAAAAACGGCGCAGTTAAGCCAAAAAACGGGCAAATTATTTTTTTTAAAATTTTTTGTAAAACCTCTTGACTTTCTTTGACCTTTGTGGTAATATGAATTCAGAAAGTCAAGGAAAGTCAAAGTCAAAAGTAATAAATCCGCTTTGACAAAACAAAAGGCTTATCAATAAAGAAGGAAGTGATCAGGTGTGAATATGTCCGATGCCATTGCCGGCATGATCCTGGATATGTTTGACGATGATAATCCCACCATCCGGATCAGAAGAAATGACCTCGCGTCACAACTTGGGTGCGTGCCGAGCCAGATAAATTATGTGATCACCTCGCGCTTTACTCCGGAACAGGGCTATCGAATCGAAAGCCGCCGGGGCGGCGGAGGATGTATCTACATTACACGCGCGAATTCAAAAAATTCCGCTATCATGGCGCTGATCAACAGCGTTGGGGATTCAATAGATGAGCGCTCTGCAAAAGCCAATATTTATAATCTCAACTATCAGAATCTGATTGATGATAAAAGCGCCAAGATCCTGAGTGCGGCTGTGGCGGATTCCAATTTTAAAGAATTGCCGCAGAACGCCAGAGACGCCGTGCGCGCAAGGCAGTTTAAAAAAATGCTTCTTGCGTATATCGGCTGACGGTAAATCGATGAAATGTAAATTTTTTCTTTGGAAAGGATTGAATTTATTATGAAATGTCAACATTGTAATCAGAATGAAGCAACCACTTATTTTAAACAGAATATAAACGGCCATGTTACCGAAATGCATCTTTGCGAGGATTGCGCCAGGGAACTCGGCGTTATGAATGAGTTTAACCCGGAAAATTTCTTTGCCGATACGTTCCTTGGCAATCTGCTCGGCGCCGGTATCCCGGCAATGAATATTCTTTCCGGTGTGGACAGATGCGAAACCTGCGGCTCCACGTTTAACGATATCGTAAACAACGGGCTTGTCGGCTGCGCGGACTGCTATTCCAAGTTCGCCGATCGCCTTGAGCCGTCCATCTTCAAACTGCACGGCAACGCAAGCCATGTGGGCAAGAATATTACCTACACGGAAGTTCCCGATAAAGAAGAGGCGAAAGCCGAAAAAACCAAACCGCAGCCGAAGAGCGAACTGGAAAAGCTGCAGGCAGATCTTCAGCAGGCGATTAAAGATCAAAGGTTTGAGGACGCGGCTGTTCTCAGGGATAAAATAAAGGAAATGACCGGGGAGGATAAATAAATGAGCAAATGGTACAGCCTTGGCGGAGCAGATAATGATGTGATCCTGTATTCCAAAGTCAGGCTCGCAAGGAATCTGAGCGATACACCTTTTAAAAACAAACTGAGCCCGGAGATTAAACGCAGCACGGTAAAAAAACTGTATGCCTGCGTTAAAAACTCCGAACTTGCCGGCGAATTTGAACTGATAGATCTTGCAAATCAAAGTAACGCGCAGGCGGCGGCATATGCCGAGCGGCAGATGATCAGCCCGGAATTTGCGCGGGAAAAGGGCGCGTTCCTCACAACGGAGGATGAAAGCGTTACCATCATGCTTTGCGAGGAAGATCATATCCGCATCAGCGCCTTTGCAAGCGGGCTGGAGGTTGAAAAGGCTTACCGAAAGGCGGATAAGATTGATGATGTTTTTTTGAAAAATCTTTCTATCGCTTTTGATGAAAAACTCGGATTTTTAACTGCAAGCCCCATCAATCTCGGAACGGGTTTGAAGATCTCCGTCGGGCTGCACCTGCCCGCAATTAAGGAAAACGGCTCCATCGGCAGGCTTTCCTCCCTTGTGGGCAAACTCGGGCTCACCCTTCGGCCGCTCTACGGCGAGGGCAGTCCTTTCTACCAGCTCACCAATCATGTTACCCTTGGCATAACGGAAAAAGAGGCGATGGATAATATTGCGTCCGTTGCGCTCCAGATCGCCATGCAGGAAAGAAATTTAAGGGCAACCATGAAAAACAGTGAGTTTTGGGAGGATAAACTTTACAGAAGTATGGGCACACTGAAAATGGCAAGGCGTTTAAGCTATGCCGAGTTCATTGCCCTTGCTTCAGATATCAGACTCGGCGCTGCGCTCGGCTATTTCGATTGCGATATAAATAAGATAACCGCCATGATCCATACTATGGCGGACGGCAATGTTTTAACTGCGCACGGCAGCGAGGAAACCCCGGAGTCTGTTCAGAAACTCAGGGCACAGGATGTCAGAAATCTGTCGGTCTGAATATTTGCAAAAACGGTTGCGGTTTCTTTGTATTCGGATCAAACCGGCAGCGGATATCTTTATTCCGGCAATTTAAGGAGGAATAAATTATGTACAGGTTTAACAGTTTTACACAAAAAGCAAATGATGTTTTAAATCTTGCAATCAAAGCGGCTGAAAATTTCGGCCACACTTATATTGGCACAGAGCATATCCTGATCGGCGTGCTTAAGGAAAACACAAGTTACGGTGCGGAACTTCTTACGGAAAAGGGCGTAACGCTTGATAAGATTGAAGAACTGATCAAGGAAAGCACCGGCGTGGGCAATCCTACAGCGCTGTCTCCGAATGATTTTACACCTACGGCAAAACGTGTGCTGGAAGTCAGTTTCCAGCTTGCCCGTGGTATGAGAAATTCATTTGTCGGCACGGAACATCTGCTTCTTGCCCTGCTTAGGGAAAGTGATTCCGGCGCAGTTAAATTGCTCAGCGCCTGTGATGTGGATGCGGAGGCGTTCACAGAAGAACTTGTGAATGATCTTGCAAGGCCAAATGCGGAATTCAGAGGTTCTAAAAACAGCAAGAAGGGCAAGAGCAATACGCCCACATTGGATGAGTTCGGCACAGATCTTACCGAAAAAGCGCGCAACGGCGGCATAGACCCCGTTATCGGCAGGGAAAAGGAAATTGAAAGAGTCATTCAGATCCTTTCCAGAAGAACCAAAAACAATCCTTGCCTGATCGGTGAACCCGGCGTCGGCAAAACGGCAATCGCAGAGGGGCTTGCCCTAAAGATCGTTAAGGATGAAGTGCCCGAACTTCTTGCGGGCAAAAAGATCGTTGCGCTTGATCTGACTTCTATGGTCGCCGGCACAAAATACAGGGGCGATTTTGAAGAGCGTATCAAAAAAGCAATGGATGAAGTTAAAAACGCCAAAAATGTGATTTTGTTCATTGATGAGGTGCACACTCTGATCGGCGCCGGCGCTGCCGAAGGCGCAGTGGATGCTGCCAATATTCTGAAACCGGCGCTTGCCAGAGGCGAGATCCAGGTGATCGGCGCCACCACCATTGATGAATACAGAAAGAATATTGAAAAGGACGCTGCCCTTGAACGCCGTTTCCAGAGTGTTATGGTTGGCGAGCCGACCGAGGAAGAAACCGTAGAGATCTTAAAAGGCCTGCGTGATAAATATGAAGCGCACCACAAAGTAAAAATCCCGGATGAGGCGATCGAATCCGCTGTGAAAATGAGTTCCCGCTATATTGCGGATAGATTTTTGCCGGATAAAGCGATTGATCTGATCGATGAAGCGGCTTCACGCGTAAGGCTCAAAGCCTTTACAGCGCCGCCGAATCTGAAAAGCATGGAGCAGGAAATCAAACGCTTAGAGCAGGAAAAAGCTTCTGCCGTAAAGAGTCAGGATTTTGAGAACGCCGCCAAAATCAGGGATAAGGAAAAGAGTTTGCAGACCCTGCTGGATGAGGAAAAGGATAAGTGGAAGAACCGTTCCGGCAAAGATATCAAGGTTGTAACAACGGAGGATATCGCGAATGTAGTTTCTTCCTGGTCCGGCATTCCCGTTACACAGCTTACAAAAGAGGAGTCGGAACGGCTGCTCAATATGGAAAATATCCTCCATGAAAGGATCGTGGGTCAGGATAAAGCCGTTTCCGCTGTTGCCAAAGCGATCCGCCGCGGCAGGGTGGGCATCAAGAATCCAAACCGGCCGCTTGGTTCGTTTATTTTCCTCGGCCCCACCGGCGTAGGTAAAACCGAACTCTGTAAATCCCTTGCCGAGGCGATGTTCGGTTCGGAGGATGCGATCATAAAACTGGATATGAGCGAGTATATGGAAAAGCATACCGTGTCCAAACTGATCGGTTCGCCTCCGGGATATGTGGGATTTGAAGAAGGTGGCCAGCTTACTGAAAAAATCAGAAGAAAACCGTATTCCGTTGTTCTTTTCGATGAGATTGAAAAGGCGCACCCGGATGTGTTCAATATGCTTCTTCAAATTCTTGAGGATGGCGTGCTTACGGATTCCAGAGGCAGAAAAGTATCTTTTAAAAACGCCATTATCATTATGACGTCCAATGTCGGCGCCTCCAAGATCACCGGAAATAATGCTTCTCTCGGATTCGGCGAAAACAGTGACGAAAACAAAAATATCGAAGAACTGGTTATGGAAGATCTGAAACGCACGTTTAAGCCGGAATTCCTGAACAGGATCGATGAGATTATTGTTTTCAACCGCCTGAAGAAAGAGGATATTAAAGAGATCGCAAAGCGCATGCTCAAATCTCTGGATAAACGCCTTGCGGAGATGGATATTGAACTTTCGTTTACGGATAACGCGATCAGCGCGATTGCCGATGCAGGATTTGATGATGTTTACGGCGCAAGACCCCTTCGCCGTGCCATCCAGCAAAAGATAGAGGATCCGCTTTCGGAACGCATGCTGGAAAAGAAAGTTGTTTCCGGCGGCAGATACGTTGCCGATTATAAAAACGGCGAATTCACGTTTGAAAGCGCGGACGGTTCTTCGTCTGCTGAAAATGAAACGGCTGAAACCGCCGAGTAATATAGGGCCACCTGTAAAGTCAAGCAACTTTACAGGTGGCTTTTTTGTATTATAGATGTGTAATTTTGCATGAAAAATGTGTTTTTTTTGTATAAGATATTTACTTGCCGAAAATAAAATGGTACATTAAGATTATATAGTTTATTAGTTTTATTTAAGGGGTGTAAGAAATGAAAAGAATTCTATCGTTAATCCTGTCCATATGCGTGGTGATAGCGGGCCTGCCTATGACTGTATACGCCGCAAGCAGCGCTCCTGAGATCTCGCTTGACGAGTTCTCGGCTCAGCTGAACGCCTTAACAGAAGAATATGACAGCGAATATATACCTGAGATCACAATAGAGGACGGCAGTGCGTTCTGCCATGTCGGCGGCGAGGCAGTGCCGCTCTCTGTTGAGGACGAAGAGACCGCTACTGTTACAGAAGATGATTTTGAAATACCCGTTGACGGCTTAGCGGAATACGAAATTATACCCGAAGAAGAACAGGGCGTATCAACTTTTTCCGCTAATGATCTGTCATCAGATACACTTGATAAGAAATCAGCCGAAGACCTTGGCTTTGAAGTGGATATTGATGATGATACCGTAACGCTTTCCCAGCCATATCAAACGCAAAGACTCATCGTTAAATCAAAGTACGATATTGACCCGCTTGATTCCGTTGCCATCGTTGAGGGATATAACGATCTGCATATCGTTCAGTTTGACAACGAGGAAAGCGCAAAGGCGGCGCAAGAGTATTACGAAAAACAAAATCGCGTTGAATATGCAGAACCCGACCTTGTAGTTTCCGCCGCTGAATATGACGAGGTGGAAACCACTGCTGCTGATGATGATATGGGTATCAACTACGGCAACCACCTTTCCTGGGGCAGTGAATCAATCGGCGTTGATGATTACATCGACTATCTGCCGTCTGTTGACGAATTGCCCGAGATCGTTGTCGGAATACTTGACAGCGGCATAGATTATGACCACGAGTTCCTGAAAAACAGAGTCATTCGCTCTAACTACAATATCAGTTCATCGGGAAATGAGAACGATGAAAAGGACGATGACGGCCACGGTTCTCATGTTGCCGGAATAGTGGTAGACAATTCTACTTCCAATGTAAAGGTAAAAGGATATAAAGTACTTGATAGTGAAGGCTATGGTACAATAAGCAAAGTTGCGCTCGCTTTGGAATATGCTATAACCGATGGAGTTAATGTAATAAACATGAGTCTCGGCGTAAAAGGCGAGAGCAAAGAAATGGAAGAAGCAGTAAACTCTGCTACCGACGCGGGAATTGTTGTATGTGTTTCAGCGGGAAACAGTGGTGCAGAAGCCGCGAAATACACACCTGCGGGAATAGAAAACTGCATAACCGTTTCCGCAATTGATAAATATGATGAGAAACCCATATGGGCTAACTGGGGCAATATGGTTGATATTGTTGCTCCCGGTGTGTCTGTATACAGTACATATATGGATAACGGATATGAAACTTTAAGCGGAACATCTATGTCGTGTCCATTCGTAGTGGCGGCATCGGCATTATTGTTATCAAAGAATCCATCTTTAAATTCAGATGAAGTCTGTGGACTACTCGAAGATAACGGGCGTGTCTGGACGAATGATGATCAGCATATCGACAGCCTTTACGGCAAAATGGCTCTGTATATCGGCACAATAACAGAATATAATCAGGATAGAGCGACTCCGCCTGAATTCACCGTGGAAAGCGGCAGATATTCAGACAGCGTTACGATCGAGATCACTTGCAGTGATCCGGATGCTGAAATTTATTATACACTGGACGGTTCCAGAGCATCAAAAGCAACAGGCATTCTTTATACAGGTCCAATAGTTATAGACAAGGTAACAAGGGTTCATGCCTGCGCTTATTCAGGTGACAAACTGAAGAGTCTGCAGGTGGTTGCTGATTATTATATAACCGTAACCGACCCTGAGGAAAACTTTGTTATAGACACAAACGGTATCATCACGGAATACAACGGTAACAATAACTACCTCACTATCCCTGATACTATAGACGGTATTGTTGTTACAGGTATCGGAAAGCGAGTGTTCAGTGCGTCCGATTTGGTTATGATAAAACTTCCTGATACATTAACATATGTTGGAGAAGGCGGATTCCAGGGCTGCGGTGACCTTAAATCAGTATACTGCAATAATCTGAAAGTCGTTGAAACACGGGGATTTTATTTATGCCGTGAGATGGATACCATTGACCTTGCCCAACTTGAGGAGGTAGGAGAATATGCTTTCAGCCATTGTACATCCATACCTGCACTGTATAACGAAAAATTAACTACTATAAACAAATGTTCATTTAACAGTTTAAATAATGCGATTTATATTGACCTTCCAAATGTAACTTCTGTAGGACTTATGGGTTTGTGGTCATTACAAAATGCTGAATATGTTAATCTGCCGAAAGTAAAGACTTTGGGTAAAAGTGCATTATCACATATGTATATGCTTGAATCGATTGACCTGCCAGAACTTACCGAAATTACAGGAAGTATGTGTTTTAGTTCTACGAGAAATTTAAAAGAGTTTAACGCTCCGAAATTAACTAATTTACCTGACAATACTTTTAATTATTCTACAATTGAAAATATAGAACTTCCTAATGTTGTTGTGTTGGGCGAAGAAATTTTTTATATGAGTAATATAAAATCAATAAAATTAGACAGTGTTACCGAGATTTCTACAAATGCTTTCGGGGATTGTAGTGATCTTGAAACTTTATACTTGCCATCAGCAACGCATATATCCTCAGGTGTGTTTATAAACAACCTTTATGATGATTCAAATACTGTAAACATAAAAATATTTGCTCCGAATTTGGTATCACTTGATTCCCTGCCTGAACAACAAGGCGGAGCAACATTATATACTTCTGATAAACTCGAATCCATAACGGTTACGCCTGATTATGATTATACAATCGTTGCACCTTTAAATTCGTATTCAAAACAATGGACGGAAGAAAACGGATGCAATTTTATACCAAGTGACTACCGTGATTCTTCAGTCTCATCCCCTGTCAATGTAGAAGATAAAGGAAGGTCCATAAGAGTCACGAAAACAGGGCTTCGTTTTGGTTTCTCTTGGAATGAGATACCGGAAATAGAGAATTTGGCTTCTGATATCGAATACGGTTTTATTTATCATTACAACTATGATAATACACCTTATGATTCTTCACAATTGACTGTTGAAAATGTTGAAACAGATAACATTAAACAAAAAACAGCATACAATCTTGATCATTCAACAGAAGGCACAACGGTATTCAATCTTGTATTTACTGATATTCCTTCAAGTAATTACGATACAAATATATCCGTAAGAGCTTATGTGTGCATAGACGGCATGTACTTCTACTCAAACAGCCTTAACGGCAGTTTTGAAGAAGTTTCCGGGCTTGTACTGCAGGATAACGAAATAGATCAAAACACTAAAAATGCAGTAGAAAAACTGCTTAATAAGGAGGTATAATCATGAAAGAAAAATACACTAAGCCGATTGCAAATATTGAAGTTTTCCAAACACTGGATGTGATTACAACCAGCGGTGATATCCAACCCGGCGACACGGATGTTTCTTTTGGGGATTAAAATTATTTGTCAAAATTTCTTTTCCGGATATTCATATCTGTTATAAAAACCTTACATTTATTTGCTTTTTGTTTGACTTTAACGGCTGATTATGTTACTTTAAAAGTGCGGTAAGCTTTCTCAGATGAAAAGAGGGATTTTTATGGAAGATAAAGAATTTGAGCAGGAAATGAAAAAGGCAGACGAAAACCGAAAAAAAGAAAAGATGCTTAAAGATCTGGATTTTGACGATGAAAAACGCCTGCTTATTGAAATAAACGATAAACTCGGCGTAATAAAGTCCAGATTAGGCTTTATCATTTCAGCCGGTGTGATTCTTTTCTTTGTTTGGCTGTTTTTCATCTTGTTTTCCGGTGTATAACAAAAGCCCGAGATCGGTTAAGATCCCGGGCTTTTTGCGCTTATTTTTCAAGAAACGCTTTTGTTTTATCAAGAAAGATATCCATTTCCTCATCCGTGCCGATCGTGATGCGCACGTATTTATTTATCCTCGGCTTATTGAAATATCTTATAAAAACTTTTTGAGCCTTTAGATATTCAAAATATTCTTTCATATCCTTGTTTGGGTGGGCTGCCATTAAAAAGTTTGTTTGGGAATCCAGCACTTCAAAGCCAAGATCCTTTAACTCGCTTTTAACTCTTTCGCGTGTTTTTATCACTTTGGAAACGGTTTCTTTAAAATAGGCAACATCGTTGATTGCCGCCGTTCCCGCCGCCATGGCAAGGCTGTTTACTGTGTAGCTGTTGTAGGAATTTTTTACCGCTTCAAGCGCGCTGATCAGTTTTTCACTGCCTATTGCGTAGCCGATCCGCATTCCGGCAAGGCTGCGGCTTTTTGAAAACGTGGCGGTAACAAGCAGATTTTCATATTTTTTCGTGAGTTCCACACTGGAATAACCGCCGAAATCCACATATGCTTCATCAATGATCACAACACAGTCACGGTTATATTCCATCAGTTTTTCAATAAACGCCCTGCCTTCGCCAAGCGAGGTGGGGGCGTTTGGGTTTGGAATTACCACGCCGCCGTTTTCCGCCCGGTAATCTTCAATACGGATCCGAAAATCTTCACCAAGAGGATGGGTTTTGTAAGGAATTCCAAACAGTTCGCACCAAACGGGGTAAAAACTGTATGTGATATCGGGGTAGGCGATCGGTATATTGCTGTTAAAAAAAGTTTGAAATGAAAGCGCCAGCACATCGTCCGAGCCGTTGCCGATAAACACGTTTTCCTTTTTTACGCCGTAATAGGCTGCGATTGCCGCTTTGAATTCGGCTGCATTGGCATCCGGATAAAGTTTCAGGCAGGCGCAGTCAAACCGGCGGATCGCCTCAAACACTTTGGGCGACGGCGGATACGGATTTTCATTTGCGTTCAGTTTTATAATATTTTTTTCTTTGCTTTGCTCGCCGGGCACGTAAGGCTCAACGTTTCTTAGATTATCTGTCCATACATGTTTCATAGTTTTACCTCTAAGATATTATATCAGCATCCCGGTGCGTTTTCAAGGGCGTCTGCCGGATGAGCGTACGGTTTTTTACTCTGTTTCGGCGCTTTCTTAAAAATCTGTTGTTCATGCACGGCTTTTATGCTAAAATATATGGTGTTTTAGCGGAGGTGTTTTTATGGAAATTTTAATTCTTATCTTGCTTGCCGTGCTTGTGGTTTTATGCGCGGCGGTACTTGTAGTTGCTTTAAAGAATAAACCGGTGCGGGAGGATACCGGCGAAAAGATCAGACCTGTAACTGAAAAACTGGATAATCTTTCCGGCAGGCTGGATTATCTTTCCAGCCAAACGGATAAATCCCTGCGCGAAGTTTCAAAAAGCATGCAGGATCTTACGGAAAAGAATTATCAGCAGATGATCAAAGTAAACGAAACGCTGACGGAGAATTCCGATAAGCAGGCGGAAAAGATCTCCGCGTCGATCACCAGAATGCAGGAGAGCAATGAGAAAAAACTGGATGAAATGCGCAAAACGGTGGATGAAAAACTTGCCGAAACGCTCAACCAGCGGCTCAACGCCTCTTTTAAAACGGTTTCCGAGCAGCTTTCCAACGTTTACAAAAGCCTTGGGGAGATGAAAGAACTCTCCTCCGGCGTTACGGATAATGTAAAAAGTTTGAATAAAGTGCTCACCAATGTAAAGGCAAGGGGCACTTGGGCGGAAGTGCAGCTTGGAAATATTCTGGATGAAACGATCCCCAATATGTATGATACCAATGTGAAAACGAATCCCGCTTATGACGGGCGTGTGGAGTTTGCCGTTCGCATTCCGGCTAAGGAGAACGACGAGATCACATATCTGCCGATCGATTCCAAATTCCCCATGGAGGATTATATCAGGCTTTCCGCCGCTGCCGAAAACGGCAATTATGACGAACTGGAAAAGGCAAGAAAAGCGCTTGAAACAAGGGTTAAGGACGAGGCAAAACTCGTTAAAAAATATATTGCGCCGCCCAACACAACGCCGTTTGCAATTTTGTATCTGGCAACGGAAGGGCTTTATGCTGAGATCGCATCCGGCAAAAGCGGCATTGCGGAAACGCTGCAGGCGCAGGGTGTGATGATCGCCGGCCCAAGCACCATCACCGCGCTGCTCAATTCGCTTGCCATGGGCTTTCGCACGATCGCCATCAATAAAAAAGCGAACGAAGTGTGGAAAGTGCTTGGCGCGGCAAAAACGCAGTATGAAAAATTCGGCACGCTGCTCCAAAAGGCAAAGGATAAGATCGAGGCGGCAGGAAAAGCGCTGGATGAAGCGGATCACCGCAATTCTATCATTCAGAAAAATCTGAAAAGTGTGGAAACGCTGGAAACAAATGCCGCAAACGATATTTTGGGCATTGAAGAATAGGCTGTATATAACGATCCCGCAAACGGTTTGACCGTCTGCGGGATTTTTATCTGTATGCTTTTATGTTTATCGCTGTTTCAGATCGTCAAAATACCGAAACAGCGGCAGGCACTCTTTAAAAAATCGTTTGTAGGCGCCGCAGTAATCGGCGCTCTGCCTTTCCCGTTTGCAGCCGCCTGCACGGCATAGCCGGAAATATTCGCATGCTTTGCAGGTTTCAGGAGCGTTGCCGCTTTCTTCAATAAACCGCTTAGCCGTTTCGCAAAACGCAATATCGGAAAAAGTGTTTTTATGGATGTTTCCAAGCAGGTAATCATCCGTGCAGTAGAAATCGCAGGGGTAAATATTGCCGTTGCCCTCGCAGACGAACTGGCGCGCGCAAAAGCCGTTCATGCCGCACTGCTCCGCGGCGCCGCCAAGGTACAGGCGCACCCAGTTGTCAAACTGGCGAACGCTGATATATCTGCCCTTTTTGTAGTCCGCTGCATACAGTTTAAACACATCGCAAAGGAAATTTCCGTATTCGCTTTCCGTCATAAACAGATCGTTTTCTCCCTTATAACCGAACGGTTTCAGGCAGGGGATAAACTGTATGTTTTGAAACCCTTCGCTTTTAAAAAAACGATAGATCTCTTTTCCGCGCTTTGCCGAATAACCTGTTAAAACAGATAGAATGTTGAACTGCGCTTTGTGCTTTTTTAAGATTTCGGCGGCTTTCAAAATTTTGTAAAAGGCATTTTTTCCGCTTTCATCTTTTCTGAATCGGTTTGCGTCAAAATCGCCGTCCAGGCTCAGTCCGGTCAGGAAGTTATTGTTCGCAAGAAACGCCGCCCATTCGTCATTGATCAGCGTTCCGTTTGTCTGTATACTCAGAAAAACAGGGCTGTTTTTTTGGTTTCGTTTTTTCAGATCGTCAACAAAGTTTTTAAAATAATCCAGACCCGCCAGTGTCGGTTCGCCGCCCTGAAAAACAAAGGAAACGGGCGCGCCGTCTGCAAAATCCAGCGCTTTTTCGATCAGCGCCTGTTCTGTTTCACGCGTCATGATTCCATATTCATTTTGCGTTCTGTTTTCTGCCACATCCCTGTAAAAGCAATATGCACACCTCAGGTTGCACAGCGCGGATGCTGGCTTGATCATAATGGACAGCGCCGGCATGGCCACACTCCTTATAAATCATTTTTTCAAACCTATTTATTTTTTCGGCTTAACGGCGGCAGAAAACGCGCCGGGCGTTACGCCGTATTCTTTTTTAAAAGCGGCAATAAAGTGAGATTTTGAACTAAAACATACTGCTTTGCATACAGAGGGAATGCTTGCGCCTTCCCACAGCAGCGTCCTTGCCGCCTCCAGCCGCTGCTTTAAAATATATGCGCCCAGCGCTGTGCCCGTCTCCTTTTTAAACAGGTGGGACAGGTAATCTGCGGACAGACCAAGTTCTTTTGCAATTTCACAAACGGTCAGTTTTCTGCCTAAATTTTTGCCGATATAGGCAACGCATCTTCTTACATGCGGCGAAAACCGGTTTTCTTTCTTGGATTCTGCAACCTTTTGCGTCAGTTCATAAATGTTTTTTAACAGGCAGCCCATCACTTCGGCGTCGCTGTTCAGCTTATCCATGGTTTTGATAAATCGGTCTGAAAACAGATACGCCTCTTCTTCGCGCAGACCGCCCTGAATGGCATATCGGGTTGCCAGTGTGATGCTGCTTACCGCCATGTATTTTCGCTGCATCAGGCTGTTTTCACTCATTGTGCCAACAAAAATACCGCCGTCGGCATGGCGCTTGATCTCTTCAATCAGCCGGTTTACATTGCCCTGCTCAATGCAGGAAAACAGGCGGATCTCATCCCGGTAGGGCGTATGCGCACTGCGGTTTTCCGTTTTGCCCGCCGAACCGCATATCTGGTCGGAAACAAAATTTATGCTCAGAAGTTCATCATATTTCATTTTGCATCACTCCTGATCTAAGCATACCGCCGTCGCGCTGAAAATGTCAAATTTCCGCGTTGATTAACAGCGGCTTTCTGTTATCAGCACGGAAAAAGGAGATGCTTTCCGCTCAGCCTAAAAAATGCGCCAGCAGAGCGATGAGAACGGCAATCGCCGCCAATACGGCAACGATCTTGATTCCTCTGCTTACCGCGTCAAACATATTGGTGGGCATAATCTGCAAAACGCCGAAATGCAGTTTTTCTTTCACTTTTTTGCCTATGATATCCCGGTATCTTAAATCGTATGTATCGTAAGTTCCGTCTTTTTTTAGGCTGATCATGCGCACGCCGCGGTCCAGCCCCGGCCCGTAAACGTGGAACCCGGCGCCCTGGGTATAGCCAAGGTCAATCCCGCGCACGGTTCCGTGAAAGGAATTGTTGTGGTCGTGCCCGAAATAGATACCTTTTACATCGCCTTTTTGCGCCATGGCGTCAAATTCTCCGCTGTTTTCCATAGGATCTGCCGGGGATTCTTTCATAAATCCTTCCGGATTCACTTTTTCCCTGTTTAGGATATACCATTTGCCCGCGTGGTTTCGGAATCCCTGCTGGGCGCCTTTTACGTTTTTCTTTACCTCAAGCAAAAGCTCCATAACTTCCGGCACGGGTATGTGCTGAATTACAATGGACGGCACAACATGCCCCAGTTTTTTCTCATATGCGTCTCTTACGCTTTTGTACCATTCGATCTGGTTTTTATGAACGTGATCATAACCCACCTGCAGGCTGGAATGGCTGTCTATCAGATAGAGCAGAAATTTCGGCTCTCCGTTATCCTCAATTTCTATCACCTGATTGGCGCAGCCGTCTATCCCCGGCGTGTCCTCCCCGATAAAGCAGTCTATTTTTTTGTAGATCTCAAACTGTTCTTTGTTGGAAAGGCCCACCTGCCTGTCATGATTGCCGAAACATACGGCAAACGGGATCTTTCTGGAAACGGCAGAGTAGGTGAGTTCGCGCAAAACGCGCTCCACCTTTTCCGCATTGCCCTTAAAACTCATTTTGCCCCAGATCTGATCGCCGGAATATACGATCAGATCCGGCTTTTCCTTATCGATCGCCGTGTTGATCAGATTTAATGTGTCCGGGCTGACCTTGGCGCCCTCCTGCGTGTCCGCGATCTGCATGATCTTGAATCGCTCGCCTTTAAAACTCAGTTTCATATTTCTTCTCCGTTTCTTAAATATAGATTATGAATACTTAAATTTTCCGTAAAGTATGGGTTGGGTATATGTTGCCTGCTGATTCAGTCTTGTGCTTGCGTGAATTTTTTCCACGGCTTTACGCACAGAATTGTAATGATTGCTGCCGCAGCAGCCAGTGCAAGCCACAGGATAAACAGCGCGCGCCAGCCGTCGTCGGTTTCCAGTATTGCGCCGGCGCCCATATTCAGCAGCCCGCAGCCGATATATGCAACGGCGTTCAGCAGGCCGCCAACCGTTCCCGTTCTGCCGTATTTTGAAAAATGCAGCGGCACCATCGTGATCAGCATAACATTGATCGCAAACATGGAATTTGTGATTCCGGCCATGCAAATCAGCGCAAGAACGGCGATCTTCGTTCCCGCTGTCATCAAAAGGATCAGAAATGCTGCCGCTATGCCGAAAAATGCAGCGGAGGTGGCAAGTTCGTTCTTTAACTTTTTGTTCAGCGCTTTCGCAAGATAAGCGCCCGTTACGTTGATGACCGGCAAAACCATCGTCAGCAGCAACGAAAGACTCGTTCCCATATTATAGTTGCCTTCCAGAAACGTGGGGATCCACTGCGTAACGCTGTCTTTCAGCGTGCCTTGGATCGCAATGGGGATCATCAGTGCCGCCGTGCCGCTGATCAAAAGGATTTTCACAAGCTTTTTCCCGGAAACGGCGGTTGGCGCAGTTTGAATTGCCTCATCCATTCGGTTTTCTGCCTTAGGTATCTTCTTCAGCCCGGATGTTCCGATAAACCAGTATACCGCGGCGATAATGACCAGCGCGCCGCACACGGCGAAAACATATCTCCACTCTGCAAAAAGCAGGGTAACCAGGCTTACGCCATAGCTGGCAAGCGTTCCGAGCGGTACGGTTGTTGAGATATCTACGCCGAATTTCACTTTTTCGCCCTCGTTGTAATAATCCCCGGCAAGTTTCAGAATCGGCGCCCACACAAGCGACTGCGCAATTCCGTTCAGCGCCCACAGCACGAGCAGCGCAGTATAGGACTCGCTGAACAGGAATATAAACAGATTGCTCAGGCCGGAAAACAGTACGCCGGCAAAAATCAGCAGTCGTGCGGAAATTTTGTCGCAAAGAACGCCGCTGAACAACTGTCCCGCGCCGTAACAGATAAAGAAAGCGGAAGATACTGCCGCCGTCTCACTCTGCGTAAAAGCGCCGCTGCCCAGCAGTTCAGGCATAACGGCGGAAAAATTCAGCCTGCATATGTATGTGGAAAAATACGCGATCCAGCAAAGCAGAAAAAGTCTGCCGTTATATGCGTTTTTGTATCCAAAGCGTTTTTTCATATATTTTTTGCCCTTGTAATGTGTTTTCAACTTCATTATAATACAAATAGAAAGCAATTTAAAGAAAAATTATTTTTAGAGAGGGAATAAATATGCTTTTTCAATCTGTATCTCAAAAGTATCTCGGTCTGCTTGATCAGAGCGGCGTTTTTGATAACACCGTTTCCACTGCATACCCGCAGACCGCAGTATATCAAATGATAAAAAAACATCTGGAAGAAAAGTCAGGCAAGCGTAAAAAGGTGCTGATTTACGGGCTGGACGGTGCCCGCGCGGATTCTATGTTTTATCTTGTGCAGGGCAATCGGGAAAAGATAACCGGTTATAACTGCAAAAGTCCTTACAGCGCCGTAACGTATCTGAAAGAAAAAGGCGGTCTGTTTTTAAGCTATGCCGGCGGAGACAAAAACCTGCCGGAAACGATACAGGAAACAAGCACCGCGCAGGGCTGGGCGTCCATTTTGACCGGCAAGTGGGGTGTGGAAAACGGCGTGGTCAGGCATGTTACCAAAAAAGATTCCGTCCCCACCATACTGATGCAGGCTGCCCAAAACGGAATCAGCGCTTTGTTTGCCTCCATATGGCCGGATCATTTTACCGTTACGTATAAAAACGAGATCAAAACCGCCAAAGAAAAAAATCTGCCGCTCGTGTTTAAGCAGGTAAACGATGAAGCTGAACTCCAGAATACGGTTTTGACCGCAATAGATAACGGTGTGGATATTTTGTTCGCTATCAATGAATTTCCGGATCATAACGGCCATTCTTTCGGCTTCGGGCCGGAGGACTATAGATATGTTTCCGGCGTTACAAACGCAGACCGATATGCTTATGAACTGATTGCGTATATAGAATTGCGCCCCGAATTTGCGCAGGAGGACTGGCTTTATATTGTTACTTCAGATCACGGCGGGCACGGCAGAAGGCACGGCACCCAGGATGAGCGGGACAGAATGACCTTTATAGCAGCCAACAGACCTGTGCTTACTTGATTTCCTTCGATAAATACCGGCAAAATGCGCTGTGAATCGCAAACTGTAAAAAAATTTAAATTTACTCTTGTTTTGTGAGAAAAAATGTAGTATTATATATAGCGCACGGGCGCGTAGCTCAGTTGGGAGAGTGCTGCATTCGCATTGCAGAGGTCGAGGGTTCGACTCCCTTCGCGTCCACCAAAAATAACGCACACCATTTCGGTGCGCGTTATTTTTTATATATGATGCCGAAGGGAGTCGAACCCGGGAGGGTCACGGCGAAAGAAAACGGTTCGGTGAACCGTTTTTAGCCGTGAGCGGTGAGACGGGTACTGAAATGCAAAGCATTTCGGTCGGCGAACCATGCTGATGCGGATTTTAAATTGCATCAGCCGAAACCTTCGCGTCCACCAAACAGGTATTGGACGAACACCTGCTTTTTTGCAGGCGGCTTTGCCGTGAAATGTTCAATCTGATACCAAAGCAGAAAACGCCGTCTTGGATTTGTTCCAAGACGGCGTTTTACTATGTCTGAAATCGGCATATTCGTATTATTTTCTATTCTCTTGTAAAATGAAAGTACAATAAAAAACAGGAGGATAAACACAATGGAAAATTCGTTATTTGAACAAATGGGTGGCACATACACACAGCAAGGAGATTATATTTTGCCCAATTTAACATTACCTACCAAAGAAAAACAGCCTATCGGAATATGGGGACAGCGGCACGCTCGACACCTAAAAGAGTATCACAAAATCTTGTATTACAATCTACTGACAAGCAGAAAACTGAACAGTTATCTTGCTGGTATCGACAAACAGGCAGAGGAAATGTATTTTCGGCTGGTAAAACAACTGGCGGAAAAAGAAAATGTAACGGAAAAGCTCAAAGCTGAAAATCAAATGCTGTGGTTGCAGAGGATGAATAATATCCGCAGTAGAGCGAGGGAGGTTGTGAATACAGAAATAATTTATGCGTAAAGGTTTCGGGTGTAGCTAAATGGCTGCACCCGATTTTTTTATGATTAATGTTAACAATCGAGCAAATTACAGTTCGTGTTAGTAAAAAAGAAATTCTAACGAAATCGTGAGATGTAGGTTTGTCAATGATGTGTAACACCTACAGGAAAAGATGTGCACATTCACGGCGCGCACTTGACTTTTTCATGATCTTTTCGTATGATACATGTATACAAAAATTTCCATATCTTTCTTTAAAATAAGATATTTTGCCGAAACCGGAAAGGAGAATGCGGATGCAAACGGCAGAGAAGCTGCGCCCGTTCGGGGCGCGCGATAAGATCGGGTACGCCATGGGGGATCTTGGCTGCAACCTCTCGTTCCAGCTGATTTCGTCGTACATGTTCCTGTTTTACACGCAGTGCATCGGGCTGACGACGACAAATTGGGCATGGATCATTGTGGTATCGAAAATCTGGGATGCGGTCAACGACATTATCATCGGCGGCATGGTAGATCGGCACAGGCTCAGTAAAAAAAGTAAGTTCATGCCGTGGATCGCCATCGGTTCGGTGGGGCTTCTGGCTTTTTCGATCCTTTTGTTTTTGCCTGTGCAGCAGCTCTCGCAGGCCGGCAAGGCGATCTGGTGCCTTTTGATCTACGGGCTTTATACGACCGCTTACACCATGGTCAATGTTCCATACGGTTCCCTGCACTCCGTCATCACCGAAGACCCGAAGCAGCGCACCTCGCTTTCCACCTTCCGCAGCATCGGTGCGGGTGTTGCTGCTGTTCTCGTCATGCTGCTTCCGCAGGTCGTGTATGTGGATAACGTGCTTTCGGAAAGCCGGATGTTCCTCGTGGCTGTCGTATTTTCCGTGGTGGCCTTTTTTGTGTTTATCCTGCTTCGCAAAATGGTGACGGAACGTGTCGTTCGCGAGGAACGCGTAGAAAAGGTCAGCTACCTTTCCACGATCAAGTCCTTTTTCACGAACCGCGCGCTGCTCGCCATCACTATCGCGACCTTCGCTGTTGTGGCGTTTCACAATTCCTCCGCTTCGGTCAACAACCTGGTATTCCAATTTTATTTCCATGATGCGGAAAAAGCGTCTTTCGCCATGATCGCCTCCTATGTACCGCTGCTGGCGCTCATGCCGTTCGCCTCTACGATCGTCGGCAAGGTCGGCAAAAAGCGGTTCATCGTTCTCGGGGGCTTGGGCAGTATGCTTGCGGGTATTCTGATGCTGTTCCTGCCCATCACGCCCGACACAAAAGGCATGGTGCTGTATATCGCCGGGCTGATGCTTGTCAACATCGGCAGCTGCGTGTTCCAGATCATCGTGTGGGCGATCGTCGCCGACTGCATTGAAATGAGCTACCGCAAAAAGGGCGTGCGCGAGGAGGGGTCGCTTTACGCGATCTATTCCTTCTTCCGCAATCTCGCGCAGGGCGTCGGTTCCGCCGTCGTGGCGCTGTCTTTGAGCGCGGCCGGCTATGTGGAATCCGCCCCCGTGCAGACCGACGAAGCCTCTGCAAAGTTCAAGACGCTGTATATCCTGCTGCTTGTTGCAGGGCTTGCGGTCATGACGGTCTCCATGAAATTCATCTATAACATCGACCTCAAGCAGGAGCAGGCGTTTGCCCCGGCAAACGGAGACGTTGCGGAAACCATGCAAGGAGAATGACTTATGCGTAACACAAAGCTTATCGATCAGGGCTGGCTGTTCAAAAAGGATGCGGATTTCTCGCCCGACATGATGCTTACGGACTTCGAGGCACTCGATTTGCCGTACACCTGGAACGGTTCTGACGGGCAGGACGGCGGCAACGACTATTTCCGCGGGAAGGGCTGTTTTGTCAAGTCCCTTGCCGCTTCGGACTTGCCCGAAGGCGCAGAGCGCTATATTCAATTCGACGGCGTGAACTCGTCCGCCGAGATCTATTGGAACGGCGAAAAGATCGCGGCGCACGACGGCGGATATTCGACTTTCCGTGCGCGGCTTCCCGAAGTGCTCGAAGAAAACCTGCTCGCGGTGGTCGCGGACAACGCGCCGAACGACCACGTATATCCGCAAATGGCAGACTTCACGTTTTACGGCGGCATTTACCGCGACGTAACGCTCATCGGCGTGCCTGAAAACCATTTTGACCTGCTGTGGAACGGTGCGCCGGGCCTGATGGTCACCCCCGTTATGGAGGGGAAGGACTGCACCGTTACGGTCAAGACCTTTGTGCAGTGCAAAACGCCGTGCGGCATTCGTTATGAGATCCTTGCGGACAATGAAACGGTGTTGACGGCGGAGGTCACATCAGATAACACGGAAACGACGATGTGCCTTACAAACGCGCACCTTTGGGACGGCATACATGACCCATATCTCTACACACTTCGTGCGACGCTTTTGCTCGGCGGGGAAGCACAGGATGAGGTCTCCGCGCGCTTCGGCTGCCGCAGCTTCCGCATGGATGCGCAAGAGGGCTTTTTCTTAAACGGCAAGCCCTATCCCCTGCGCGGCGTTTCGCGCCATCAGGACCGGCCCGGCATCGGCAATGCGCTGAAGTCGGAACATCATAAAGAGGATATAGACCTCATCTGCGAAATGGGCGCGAACACGATTCGGCTCGCCCACTACCAGCACGCGCAGGCGTTTTACGACCTGTGCGACGAACGCGGGCTGGTCGTTTGGGCGGAGATCCCGTATATCTCGCAGCACCTGCCGAACGGCGTGGAAAACACCAAAACGCAGTTGACGGAGCTCATCTGCCAGAACTACAACCATCCCTGCATCGTGACGTGGGGCCTTTCCAACGAGATCACGATGCACAGCGCGGCGGATAAAGGGCTTTTAGACAATCACAAAATGCTCAACGACTTGGCACACAGCTTAGATAAAACCCGTCCCACCACGCTCGCGGTGCTGACGATGTGCGGCATGGACGAAGCCTATGTGCACATGACGGATATCGTCTCCTACAACCACTACTTCGGCTGGTACGGCGGGACGGTCGATATGTACGGGCCGTGGTTCGACCGCTTCCACAAAAAATACCCGAACCGCGCCATCGGCATCAGCGAATACGGCTGTGAAGCCCTCGACTGGCATACCTCGGAGCCCCAGCAGGGCGATTACACCGAGGAGTATCAGGCGTATTACCACGAAGAACTCATCAAGCAGATCATAGACCGCCCCTACCTTTGGGCAACGCATGTTTGGAATATGTTTGACTTTGCCGCCGACGCCAGAGCCGAGGGCGGTGAAAACGGCATGAACCACAAGGGACTTGTGACCTTTGACCGCAAATACAAAAAAGACAGCTTTTACGCCTACAAGGCATGGCTCTCCGGCGAACCGTTCGTGCACATCTGCGGCAAGCGGTATGTGCGGCGCACGGAAGATGTGACCAAGGTCACGGTGTATTCCAACCGCGACGAAGTAGAGCTGTTTGCCAACGGCAAGAGCGTCGGCGTACAGCAAAAGGGCAAATACCCGTTCTTCTATTTCAATGTGCAAAACGAAGGTGAAACGGTGCTCGTCGCAAAGGCGGGCGAAAGCACGGATGAAGCAAAGCTCCAAAAGGTTGAGAAATTTGATGAAAGCTACCGCATGAAAGAGGCCGGCGGCGTCATCAACTGGTTTGAGATCACGATGCCCGAGGGGTATTTTTCCGTCAACGACACCATCGGAAGCATCCTTTCTACGGCGCGCGGCAAGCTGTTTATGCTGAAATTTGCGAAGGTACTGCTGTCCGGGCTGAAAGGTGATTCTGAGCAAAAGCCCAAAGATAAGAAAAAAGGCGTAAATTCCAAAGTCCGCTCCGTTTCGGGCTTTACGCTCAACCGCACGATGTTCGACATGGCAAAGGGCTTTACCGTAAAGCGCGTGTTCGCGATGCTCGGCGGCAAATTTACAAAAGAGCAGATCTTGGATTTAAACAAAACTTTAAATAAGATCAAAAAACCAAAAAGGAAATAACGGCTTACAAAATAACCGCCGGAAGCAGATTGTGCTTCCGGCGGTTTTGGTCTGCCCGAGAGGGGTCGAACCTCCAGTCTTTTGAATCGGAATCAAATGCATTAGCCATTGTGCTACGGGCAGGAATATTATTTTGACTGTTTTTTATTTTACTACGTTAAAAGTATTGTTGTCAATGAAGATTTGTGTTATAATCAAAAAAAATTAGAGAGGGAACTAAAAAAATGATCAATCTTATACCGATGGCTCGTGAAGTTCGGGCTTCAAAGGGCGTGTTCAGGCTGAAAAAGGACAGCGCCGTTTATTCCGAGATTGAATTGCCGCTTGTGAAAAACAAGGGCGATAAGGATTCTCCCGTTAAAATTTTCAGGGAGGAATCGCTGGGCAAAGAGGCATATCGTTTAAAAGTGGATGCAAACGGCGTGGAAATCAAAGCGTCTGACCGTGCCGGCGCGTATTACGCGCTCCAGTCCGTGCGTATGCTCGGCAGATTCGACGAGGGCAAAAACGAGATCCCCTATGTTACGATTCAGGATGCGCCGCAGTTTCAGTGGCGCGGTATCCACTTGGATGAAAGCCGCCATTTCTTCGGTATGGAACACGTTAAGTCTTTGCTGGATGATATGTTCCGTTTAAAACTGAATGTTTTTCACTGGCATTTAACGGACGATCAGGGCTGGCGCGTGGAGATAAAAAAATATCCGCTGTTGACAGAGATTGGCTCCAAGCGCCGTTTTACGCATATCGGCGGCTGGGGATGCGCCAAAACAGACAATACCCCTTACGGCCCGTATTTCTATACGCAGGATCAGATCAAAGAAATTGTGGATTATGCCGCAGAGCGCTGCATTCATATCGTGCCGGAGATTGATGTTCCGGCGCATTTTGCCGCCGCGCTTGCCGCTTATCCGCACCTTGCCTGCCGCAATCTGAAAAGGGAAGTGTTTGGCTGTATGGGCGATATCCTCTTTAAAAAAGAGGGCATAAAGGATTGGAACCGCCCGCTTTGCCTTGGCAAAAAAGAAAGCGTGCAGTTTATCTTTGACGTGTATGATGAAATCTGCGAGCTTTTCCCGTTTTCCTATTTCCATGTTGGCGGCGATGAATGCGATGTTTCCGAGTGGAAGACCTGCCCGGACTGCCAGAAAGCAATGAAGGAATACGGATTCAAAAACGAAAAAGAACTGCAGAAGAAACTGACAAACGAACTCTGTGAATATTTAAAGAAAAAAGGCAAGCATATGATTGCCTGGAACGATGTGCTCAATCAGGGCATAGACCGTTTGGACGGCAGCATGGTAATACAGCAGTGGCTGCCGGGGCAGGATAAAAATACAAAGCATTTTGCCGCGTCCGGCGGAAAGATCATTATGAGCAATCATAAATCCTTTTATTTCGATATGCCCTATGCGCAGTATCCGCTTGCCAATACTTATAAATTTGCGCCGGAAAAATACGGCATAACAGATTATGATTCCGTACTTGGTGTGGAGGGTGAGACTTGGACGGAATGGATCGATTCCTTCAGCAAAGTCCAGCTTCACCAGCATCCCAGAATGGAGGCTCTTGCAGAAGTTGCGTGGACCCCTGCAAAAAAAAGGGATTATGCGCAGTTTCTTAAAAGATATAAAGCATACCAAAGCGTGTTTAAGCCGCTCGGCATCAATTTTGCGGTGGATAAAATTGCGATGCCGAAGAATCCGCTCAAGCGCGGTTCGGTGTGCCGTAAATTCCGCTCCGGTGATCCGGATTACGAATTTAACGAAAATAACAGATTAAAGGAGAACGAAACATGAAAATCAGTGACTTCCCGAACGCGGTCATAAAAGAAAATGTGGATTATACCGTGAAAGAAATCACCAATGTAATCAAAAAGTACGGCCCGCGTGAATCCGGCAATGAGGCGTGCTTTGATGCTCAAAAGCATCTGAAAAAAGAACTGGATCAGTTTTGCGACGAGACCCATTTTGAGGAATATAAAATGGCGCCCCGTGCGTTCCTGCATTTCACAAAATTGGTTTCGGCGCTTGTGATTGCCGCTGTTGTAATCGGTTTTGGGCTTGTTTTTGCGCTGAATTTTGAAAATTTCTTTATTGCGCATTGCATCGTGGGCGTCTGCGTTGCCATCGGGCTGTTCATTACGGCAATGGAATTTTTGATGTATAAGCAGTTTATGGACGGTATGTATAAAAAAGTGACCGCCCATAACCTTGTGGCAACCAGAAAACCGCGCGGCGAAGTCAAAAAGAGGATCGTAATCAGCGGCCATATAGACGCTGCTTACGAGTGGCGCCCGATCTATCTGCTTAAGGATAAAGGCATGGGTCTTTGGATGGGGCTTTCTATCGGCACTGCCGTGATCTCGCTGATCATTTCCGTATTAAGTGTAATCGCGAATTTTGTGGATATGGGCGCGTTCGGCGATTTCATGCTGAATTACTCTTTCTATTTTAATGTTCTAACCGCTGTTTCCATGGTGCTGCTCTTTACCTTTGTAAACTTCGGCAGGATCTCGCCCGGCGCAAATGATAACCTTACCGGCACCTATGCCGCGGTATGCGCGCTGCGTATGCTGGATATGGCAGGCGTTGATCTTGAGCATACTGAGGTTGTTGCCATGATTACGGACGGCGAAGAGGCAGGCTTAAGAGGCTCAAAGGCTTTTGCCAAGGCGCATAAAGACGAATATTTAAATGACGGCGTGGAAACTGCCGTGCTTTGTGTAGATACGCTTACGGATCTGGAATACCTGAATGTTTACCATAAGGATATGACGGGAACAGTCAAGAACGATCTTGCGTTTTCCGAGCTCGTTCAGAAGTCTGCCGCAGACGCGGGCTATGATTCCGCACAACTTGCAAATCTGTTCTTCGGCGCATCCGACGCCGCTGCGTTTTCACAGGCAGGCATCAAGGCAACCTGCCTTGCTGCTATGGATCCTGCCCCTGCCGATTATTACCATAACCGCAGAGACAGTTATGACCGCCTGAATCCGCAGGCGATCGAAACCGGTTATAAAACCGTTTTGGCAACCATCTTTAATTTTGACGCGGAATAAAAAATGCAAAAGATAAAGCGGTGCGCCGTTTTGATGCACCGCTTTCGTGCTTTTATACTAAGCATATTTCTATCAGATCGTAAAGGGGTGAGGGCTTTGCAAAAAACAAGGATCGCGTGGCTGGATATTGCAAGATCTTTTGCAATTTTCAGCGTAATCGTGGTTCACTGCACGGAACGTATATACAGTATGGATTTTGATAAACTGCAAACGATGGGTGCGTTTTCCCCCATGTTCCGAAATGTGCTTTTCACGGTTGGCAGAATCGGTGTGCCGCTGTTTTTGATGATCACCGGTTATCTTCTTCTGGATCGGGATTTTTCCTCCTCCAAAAAGATCTTTTCTTTTTACAAGCACAATTTGCTGCCGCTCATCGTTACTGCGGAAATGTGGATCCTGATCTATGCCGCAAGGTATTTTATTACCGGCGAAGGCGGCTATACGGTTGCGGATATGATTGGCGATATGCTGTTTATCCGTCCGCACAATATGGGGCATATGTGGTATGTTCCGCTGATCATCGGCTTTTATATCGCGGTCCCGTTTATTGCAAACGCCATCCGCAATGTTTCGTCCAAAGTGCTTGCCGTTCCGGTTTTGCTGGTGTTTGTAACCGTTTTTCTTTTCCAGTTTTACGGAATTTTTCAAAACGCATTTGATCTTCCGTTTACCGTTACACGGCAGGTGGATGTTTCGTTTTTGGGCGGAACCTACGGCATTTATTTGATTGCCGGCGCGCTGTGCAAAAGGGGTGTGCTCAAAAAAATTCCAACCGCTGTTGTTTTGCTGATCTCCGTTGCCTCGTTTGCCGTAATGGCGCTTTTCATATTCTTTATGATGCGCGCCGGTTACGATTATCACCTTTGGTACGATTTCCCGTTTTTGTTTTTATGTGCTTTTTGCCTGTTTGAACTTTTCAGCAGAATCAATACAAAACGAGCTCTTGTAAAAAAAGGAATCCCCGTTACCGCGGCAATCTCAAGCGTTAGTTTCGGCATGTATTTTATGCACGTGCCGCTTTTAAGGGATATTCTTAAATATTTTGAGGCGATGGATATCAACAATCCGTTAAAGACGCTGATCTATATTGCAGTTGTTTTTACCGTTTCCTTTGTTCTTTCTTTCCTGCTTTCGAAAATACCGGTCGTAAAAAGGCTGTTGTTTAATATCAAAAAATAAATCCGCGTTCCAAGCCGTCTGCTTTTGCAGGCGGCTTTTTGACTGACCCAAAAAGGCCCTGCTGATGCAGGGCGCTTTTTTATTCATCCGACTCGTATTCCAGAGCCTTTAGGGTGATTTGAATGGCTTGTTCAACGATTTTGAGTTGTTCTTCATTTAGGCTGCAAAGCAATGACTCTGCCGCTTGCAGCTCTTCGGATTCGTCTTTTTTTCCGAACAGCAAAAGATCACTGGAAGTATGCAGCGCGCGGCAGATCTTTATCAGCGTAGGAATCGAAGTTCCCACTTTGCCCCTCTCCAGATCCGATACATATTGCACGGAAACATTGATCTTTTCCGCCAGCCTTTCTTGCGTTGCGCCGGCAGATAAGCGTGCCTCTTTTATTCTTTCGCCTATTTGCATGTTGATTTCCTTTTTTTGGGGCATAAACTTCACCTCTTACATTTATTATAAGAAAGTGTTGGTTTTTTATTAACAATGTGTACTATTAGATAAACTAAGAGCAATACTATTATAATTGCCCATATTGTCTGTTTTGGCAGGAGGTGTTTAAACATTATATAACACAAAGGGAGCATTTTTATTAAGGAGGGAATTATGAAAAAATTTAAGGTAAGAATGATCAGCGCGGTGCTTGCTTTCTGCATGCTGCTCTCAGGCACGGTAAGCGTGTTCGCCGCGGAACCTACGTATACCGCTAAGTATGACTGGAAAGCCACTAAAGAAGTTTATTCAACGATTTTGGCAGATGCCGATCAGCTTCTTTCAGACGCGGCTTTTAACGGAAACGCCGTGCAGGAAATCTGGAGACTGATGCCGCAAATAAACGAACTGCTTTCCGGTCTTGGCGTGGATTTAGGATCAGGCACAGCGCAGTTTTATGTGGATATTGATTCAGAATTTTTCGGTAATTTGCCGCAGTTCATGGAAGAAAATTCTTATGATACTGTAAATTCCGATGTCCTTACCGCTTATTTCGCTGAAAATCCTATTGTAATTGATTCTGATGAGGAGTTTAGGTCGGCATTAAATACCTGTATTGATACCATTTCCAGCGGCGGTTTTTGGATGGTTCTATATTTAGTTATTGGCATAGGGCTTAATTCGGATTTAGCCGAAATGGAAGAATTTGCAAATACGTTTGATGTTTTTAGTGAACTGCTCGGTGTAAATCAGGGTGTTCGCTTTTATGATGCGGCACTGAATAATCCGAATAACTTGCCTGCTGAAGAAATCGCACCGATAAATGCGGCTAACATGGCAGATTATATTGAAAATATCTTATCAGCACTTATTCCAAATACAGTTGATCATTTTATTTCCTTGGTTCAAAGACTAATGATTCCGGAAAATAGTGCCAAATTATTCAATGCAGTTGAAACTTTATTAGATAAACTTGACATGATATTGACAACACTTACTCCGGTTATTGGTGCACTGGGAATTACCATTGATCTCACGGGCGTGCAGGAAACGGTTTCCAAGATCAATGGCTATATCGGGAAAGTACCTTTGAATGATGACGGTTCTATAGAGTGGAACGGTGCGGTCGAATATATCGTAAATGATGTGGTCCTGCCCGAACTTGCCGGTATGGATCTTGACATAATCGGCTTTGGTGATACAACGTCCGCAATCGTAAAACTGGATGAACTGAATCCGGCAAACCTTGCCTCCGCCGCGGATGGTTTTCGTCAAAACAGACCGAATAAGCAAATTTTACCTTAAAAAATCCCGTGCCGGCGGTCATTGCCGGCACGGGATTCTTCTTATTAAACATACTCTCTCTGCAAAACCCAAAGTATAAAATAAATTTGGCTGCGAAAAATAGAAAAAATTCAACGGAAACAATCTGTTTATTTCGGTTTTGGAAAAACGATCAGCAGATCATGCCGTTTTCAATCCAGTTTATAACGCCCGGGTATTCCTCTTTGTACTGATCCAGTTTTTCCGTGTTGGCGTCCACAAATGCCAAAAATTCGTCCGAATCCTCAAAATCAAACGTAAAATCCTGCTCAAAGTCGTACGCCGCCGTAAACATCATATCAAAAATATCGTCCGGCGAATATTCCTCCAGCATTTTTTCCGCAGTCAGTTCCGTAACGCGGTCCAGCGCATTTTTGGCGGTGATATCCATGTCGCTTGCATCAATCTCAATCTCTTCGTCTTTTTTGCAGTATGTCAGGATATCATCCTCCGTGAAGCCTGCTTTCTCAATATAGTCAACTGCGTCCTCAAACCCGGTCTCGTTCACTTCGTCATACAGCCTGTACATAAATTCGCCCATCAGGTTCTGCATGGAAACCGCCTTAAAGATGCAGTCTATCTCATGCCCGGGCTCGTCCGTGATCACAAAACCGTCCTCCTTAAACTGCTCCCACAAAAGGCTGTAAAAGACAGTGTGTTTGGGCGTTTCGCTGAAAATTGCGTCGTAAACATAGGAATCAATATCCATGCTGCGTTCTCCTTTCTGATCATCCTGTTTATTATTTTATAACATTGTGTTTACATTTTCAATATTGCAATGGAAATTATAATGATATATAATGATTTATGATTTAATAAGTGTATTAGGGCGGTGCGTAATGGTTGTAGAAATCCAAAGCGAAAGCGTAAAGGTGCAGTGTTTGCAGGAGGGCGCCATGCTCCATTCTCTGGTTAAAGACGGTGTGGAATACCTCTGGCAGGGTGATCCGCAGTACTGGGCGGGCCAGGCGCCTGTGTGCTTTCCCATAACGGGTGTTTTAAGAAACGAAAAAGCCGTGGCGTTCGGAAAGCCCTGTGTTATGAAACGCCATGGCGTGGCAAGGATCCATCCGTTTAAGATTGCCGAAACAGGTGCAAATTACGTTTCTTTTCTTCAGTGTTCCGATACGGAAACGAAAAAAGCCTTCCCGTTTGATTATGCCCTGGAGATCCGTTATACTGTCTTGAAAAATTCGGTAACCACCAGATATACCGTTCGGAATACAGGCAAAGATAAACTGCCTTTCGTGATCGGCGGCCATCCCGCTTTCAACTGCCCGCTTGAGGCCGGCAAAGCGTTTGAGGATTACAGCGTGGAATTTTGCGGCGCTGTGGATCGGAAATGCCTGCGCCCGGATGTGGAAACGGGGCTGATCGATATCTCTAAGCGCTATGATGTGCTGGATACGCCGAATAAAATAGATCTTGATCATTCTCTGTTTGATCTGGATGCCATGGTATTTGATCATATAAAGCCGAAATCCGCAACGCTCAGCGCCGGCGGCAGGGGAGTCAGGATTGATTATCAGGATTTTGATAATCTGCTGATCTGGTCTTCCGCAAACGGAGGCAATTTCGTTGCCCTTGAGCCGTGGACGGGGATTTCCACCTGCTCCGATGAAGGCGAGATCTTTGAACATAAGCGCGGAATGACAATTCTGGACCCGGGCTGTGAGGCGTCGTTCTCGTTTAAGATTACTTTGATATAGGTGAACTATGAATTACGGATTTTTCAGAGCCGCCGCGGCATCGCTGAAACTCAGAGTCGCGGATCCGGATTTTAATAAAGAAGAAATAAAAAAAGCCATAGATGAGGCGGTTCAGCATAAAGCGCGCCTGCTTGTTACGCCGGAACTTTCCGTAACCGGCTACACCTGTGCCGATCTTTTCTTTACCGCCTCACTTCTGAACCGCGCACAAGTTGCGCTCGGCGAGATCGCCGCGTATACGAAAGGCAAAAACATCGCCGTTCTTGTTGGTGTTCCGGTGCGGTACGGCAACAGCCTTTATAACTGCGCCGCCGTTCTTGTAAACGGCGTGATCGCAGGGCTTGTTCCCAAGACGCATATCGCCAATTATAATGAGTTTTATGAAAAACGCTGGTTTGCATCCGGCGCGGATCTCGGCAGCCCGCGGGATATAGAGATCTGCGGGCAGAAAACGAAGATCGGCAGGCTGCTGTTTGATCTCGGCAGCGGCGCTGTTTTGGGTGTGGAACTGTGCGAGGATCTTTGGGTGCCCGATCCGCCGAGCGGATCGCTTTGCGTTAGCGGCGCCAATTTGATTGCCAATCTTTCGGCAAGCGATGAATATGTTTCCAAGGCGCAGTACAGAAAGCAGCTTGTTTCGGGTCAGTCCGCGCGCTGTGTCTGCGGCTATGTTTATGCCGGCGCATCCGTGTTTGAGAGCACAACCGATCTTCTGTTCGGCGGCGCGCTCTTTATTGCCGAAAACGGCGGCATGCTTGCAGAGGGCGAACGCTTTTTAAGGCAAACAAATCTTATTTATTCGGATTTGGATATAGAAAAACTCAATGCTCTGCGCGTCAAGAATATGAGTTTTGAAAACAGCGCCTGCGCGGCGGAACTCGTAAACGCGCAGCTGGAAAATGATCATAACGATCTTCGGTTCAGGTATGTGGATCCGCATCCGTTCGTTCCGGAAAATGACGATAAACGCCGTGAACGCTGCCGCGAGATCTTTTCGATCCAGGCAGGCGCGCTTGCGAAACGGCTGGAACATGTTGGTTCCAGCGGCGCGGTGGTCGGCATTTCCGGCGGTCTGGATTCCACGCTTGCGTTGCTTGTGTGCGCAAAGGCAATGGAACTGCTCGGCAAGAGCAATGCGGATATATTGGGCGTTACAATGCCGGGCTTCGGCACAACGGGCAGAACGTATAACAACGCGCTGAAACTGATGCAGTATCTCGGCGTAACCATAAAAGAGATCGATATTAAGGATGCTTGTATCCTGCATATGAAAGATATCGGGCACGATCCCGAGACCCATGACATCACGTATGAGAATACGCAGGCAAGGGAACGCACGCAGGTGCTGTTTGATCTTGCCAACAAACACGGTAAACTGCTTGTGGGCACGGGGGATCTCAGCGAACTTGCCATGGGCTGGTGCACGTATAACGGCGATCATATGAGCATGTACGGCGTGAATGCATCCGTGCCGAAAACGCTTGTGCGCTATTTGGTGGAGTATGTTGCTTGTGTCAGTGAAAAAGAGACGGCGGCTGTGCTTTATGATATTTTAGATACGCCGGTTTCGCCGGAACTTCTGCCGCCGGATGAAAACGGAAATATCGCGCAGAAAACGGAAGAAAATATCGGCCCTTACGAACTGCATGATTTCTTTCTGTATCATTTTGTCCGGTTCGGCTTTTCTTCGGAAAAACTGATCCGTCTTGCGCAGAAAGCGTTTGAGGGAAAATATACGAAAGAGGTGATCTCCGGTTGGGCGCTGGTGTTTATGAAACGCTTTTTCATAAGCCAGTTCAAGCGCAGCTGCGTACCGGATTCACCCAAAGTCGGCTCCGTATCGCTTTCCCCAAGAGGGGATTGGCGTATGCCGAGCGACGCGTCTTTTTGTGCGTTTATAGAATAATTCCACAGGTCAGAAAGGGGTATTATTATTATGGCTGATGAATATAAAGAGATCGCCGAAACAGGCGATAACGGCGGTTCCAAAAAGAAAAAGATCATCATCGGCGTTGCTGTTGCTGTGGTGATCTGCGCGGCGGTTGCCGTTGTCTGCGCTCTCACTCTGGGCGGCAACGATAAAGAGGAATATACGGATGCTCCGGTCAGCACGGAGCCGGCTTCCGAACTTACGCCGGGCATTGAAAACGGTGTGTTCGTGGACGGCGCGCCCACAACGCAGCCCGGAAGTTCTTCCGGCAGCAGTGATCAGCAGTCCGGCTCGTCAGGCTCCGGCTCAAGCGGCGGTTCGTCATCCGGCAGTCAGAGCGGCAGTTCGGGCAGTTCGGGCAGTTCGGGCAATTCCGGCAGCGGAAGTAACTCCGGGAATTCCGGCAATTCGGGAAATACCGGCGGATCCGGCAGTCAGGATCCCGTGGCAAGGCAGATAGAGATCTACATCACCCTTCCGAATGACGGCAATGTTGCCGATAAGCTGTTTGTTTCTGTAAACGGCGAACAGCAAACGCAAAACGGCATAGATGTTCAGCTCAACGGAAAAAACTATTACTGTATCACCTCTGAAAGTTATGAGGGCGTGGTTACTGTTGAGGCAAGGCTTGAAAATTACGGCACAAGCGCTACACAGATCTCCACACAGACCGGCTCACAAGTTGTTGTTGTTCTTCCGCTGGATGGCTCTGAGGAGAATTTTGCGCCTGCGATTTGATCCTGTTTTTCCATTCCCGCTGCGGTATTTCGCGGCGGGATTTTTTGTTGTCTCTTCAGCAAAGAATAAACCCCCGGTTCAACCGGGGGAAATAAAATGCTTTAGTAAAAATAGAACCGGCGAGCTTAATGCAAGCCGGGCGTGTTGGCGAAAAGGAAACCTCCAAGTA
>ENA-ORVG01000804-ORVG01000804.1-human-gut-metagenome-genome-assembly--contig:-NODE-804-length-41997-cov-4.311072_pt1 | contig 41997 bp, 38 predicted proteins | sample MGYA00242091_ERZ509233 | MGnify/ENA primary metagenome ERZ509233 (study PRJEB26280, sample SAMEA2338840) | human gut metagenome | biome: human gut; feature: human-associated habitat; material: faeces... | reverse complement strand
CTTTGATTGATAACAGAGATGTGATAACAAATTGATAACACCGTTCAGTACAGCCTGTGGACTTTGGACAGTGGAACACATATAAAACCAGATAGAACCATAATTCCTATACAAAAGTGTATAGTGACAAGATTTTATTTGCGAGTTTGAATAAAAAAGTGAAATAAACAAAAAAGCGAAATTGGCTGTAGGATAGAATTCCTGCAGCCTCTTTTCGTGCAAAAAAATAGTAGCTTTTACAGATTAGGACTGGTCGACTGGACAACGTCTTGGTACAATGTAATCAGTGAAACAATCCGCAAGTATCGTAGTCGGGGACTTTTGCCTCCGACATTATATATAAGTAACCCCATGTATGAAAAGAAGGAGAGGCCTCATGCAGGTATCAGATAAATTAATCAAACCACTGACAGAAGCGAAATATTTAAATGCAGATAATGTAAGCAGATATCGCTGTATTATGCGTATTTTTTTTGAACATTACGAGAAACTGAAATACTGGCTGTACCAGGAAGAGGTTTACGAAGAAATGATAAAGGATCCTTTTTTTGCAGATTACAGACCAGAGCAGTGTCAGCAGGATCTCACAATGTTGACAGAATGGAAGAATCTGAATACGATCCAGGATACGAAAAAGGTGGCATCCATTGAAGAATTTAAGAACAAAAAGTACCGCTATCAGATGACAGAATATAGTGTAGAGATAGAACGTCTGGTGCTTAGACTTGAGAACCTGTTCATTGAAGGTGCATCCCTAGAACCCACATTATTGGAGCGGATACGAAGAGGTATAGAACGGTTTCCGGAGATTGTGGAAAGAGATAAAAATGAAGTATATACCTGGTGGACAGATCTGAATAATGATTTTGTACGCCTGAATCAGAATTATCAGGACTATATCAGAGATCTGAACAGTGTGCGGGCAGAAGAAATGATGCATACGAAACAGTTTCTGGTGTTTAAAGACCGGTTGATCGAATATCTGCGCAGCTTTATTAAGGGATTACAGAGAAATGTAGGTGTGATAGAAGAAAGCTTATGCATGCAGAAGGAAGAAATGAAAAATCAGGTATTTGAAAAAGTAGTTGATTATGAATTGTCGATACCGCGAATGGATGTGGAAGTGTCGAAGGAAATGATCTGGCAGAAAGTAAAGGGCCGTTATCAAAGTATCTATGACTGGTTTGTAGGAAAGGAAGGTCAGGAGAATGAAGCGGGAAAGCTTTTTGATGCAACAAATGATATTATTCGCAGGATCACAAGATATGCAGCGCAGTTAAGTGAAAAGAATGCATTAGGTGCTAACCGAAAAGAAGAATACCGCAAAGTGGCAGAATTATTTTTGAAATGCCAGGATATGGAAGAAGCCCACAAAATGTCTGCAATGGTATTTGGCATGGAGTGCCCGCAGCATATTGCCGGAGATCTGGTACGTGAAACGGATAGCATGAATATCGGAGTATACGAAGAACAACCCATGGAAATCAGTTTAAAGCCAAGGATACGTACATACAGGGAGAAATCCAGAAGAAGTGCGATCCGCGAATCAGCAGAGCAAAAGCAGGAAACAAGACGTAAAATGCTGGAAAAACAGAGAGAAGAAATGGAAAAACTGCAGGCGTTAGAAGTGAATGGAAGGATTCATTTTGGAGAATTACCGGTACTGGAACCAAGAATCAGGGAGATCCTTTTGAAATGGCTGTCAGATGCCATGGAATCTGCGGATTTTTCTGCAAGAACGGATGATGGAAGAAGATATATATTAGACAGAAGCCGGGCAGATGAGACCTGTGTTGTGCATTGTCTGGATGGTAATTTTACTATGCCTGATCTGTCAATTGTATTTCAGGAGGAAACGTGATGAAGGAACTGGAGATCCTGTTAAATAAAAGATGGGTATTAAAATCCAGAGATAAGGAAACCTATTATAAATTAAGAGATGCCCTTGGAGAACTGCGTAAATTTACTACAGAGAAAATGGGCTGCCAGATCATTGATAATTCACTTCTGATAAAGATGGAGAAGATTCCGGTGATACCAGAAAGCTTTATGGGGATTCAGAAATTTTCCTCAAAAGAAGAATATGCCTATCTCTGTATTTTGCTGATGTTTCTGGAAGACAGAGATGCACAGGAGCAGTTTATCATATCACAGCTGACGGAATATATTACAGCAAATCTGCCTGGGGAAATCTCTGACTGGACATTGTATACGAACAGAAGAAAGCTGATTCGTGTAATGAGATTTGCAGAAGATCAGGGGCTTATTGGAGTTACAGATGGAAAAGACGAGGCATTCATGGACGATGAAGGAGGAGAAGTGCTTTATGAAAATACAGGGGCATCCAGATATTTTATGAAGAGCTTTTCAAAAGACATTATGGAATATACGAAACCGAAAGATTTTCAGGAAAGTGACTGGTTTGAAGTGGATGAAGACCGAGGCTTTGCAAGAAGGCACAGAGTCTATAAAAGACTGATCTTTGCACCTGGTATGTATAAAGAGGATGGCTCATCGGAGGATTTTGAATATCTGAAATATTACGGACGCAGATTAAGCGAAGAACTGGAGCAGATATTTGACTGTCATGTGCACATTCATAAGGGAAGTGCATATCTGCTGTCGGGAGACGACTGCAGAATGGGAACAGTATTTCCTGGTAATAATTCCATTTCAGATATTTTGCTTTTGTGCTTTCGTGAAATACGCAAGAAGATTGAGAGTGGCCAATGGAAAAACGGATTGGATGAAACCTGTCTTATAGATGGGATTGAATTTGAAAATATGATAAAAGAAATGAAACAGGAATATGGAAGTGGATTTTCGAAAAATTATCGCGAGATGCCGGAAGGGGAATTTGTAAAAAGTGTGTTGGATGAGATGGAGTTGTGGATGTTTATAAGAAAAGAAGAGGCCACTCATCAGATAAAAATATGTCCGCTCACCGGAAAAATACAGGGAAGTTATCCGGAGGATTATATGGGAGGAAGAAATGATGAATAGCAGATGGCAGGCAAATAAAATCGGGCTGATTAATTTCTGGTATTATGACGAACAGGAATTCCCATTTGTGAAGGGAAGAATGCTCCTTCGAGGTTCAAACGGATCGGGAAAATCAGTAACCATGCAGAGTGTGGTGCCCCTTCTTCTGGATGGAAATATGAGTCCGGAACGACTGGATCCCTTCGGTTCCAGGGATCGTAAGATGAGCAGTTATCTTCTGGAAGAAGATGACGGACGTGAAGAACGCACTGGCTATCTGTATCTGGAGCTTAAAAGACAAAACAGTGACACATATTTAACAATTGGAATGGGTATCCGCGCAAGAAGAGGAAAGAATCTGGATAAATGGTATTTTAGTCTGACCGATGGAAGACGTATCGGTAAGGATTTCTTTTTGTATAAGGATTCAGGCGAAAAGGTTACACTTTCCAAAAAAGAACTGGAAAACAGAATTGGGGATGGCGGCCGCGTTATCGACAGGCAGGTTGACTATATGGAGTATGTGAACCGCCAGATTTTTGGATTTGAGACAACAGAAGAATATAAGGAAATGATAGATCTTTTGATTCAGCTGCGTACACCGAAGCTTTCCAAGGATTTTAAGCCATCTGTAATCAATGATATTTTAAGTGATTCCCTTCAGCCTCTGTCTGATGATGACCTGCGTCCTATGTCGGAAGCCATTGAAAATATGGATACCATGACCATGAATCTGAAAAACAGAAAAGAAGCCAAACAGGCAGCAGAAAAGATTCAGGCAGTATTTTCAAAATATAATCAGAAATTATTATATGAAAAAGCAGAACGCTGCGAACAGGCTGGGCTAAAATTGGAAAATGCAAGGACACAACAAAAAGAACAGGAGAAAAAGCTGTGTGAATGCAGAAAGAAGATTGAAGCTCTGAAAATAGAACATCAGCAGCTGGATGTGAAACGTGAGTCCATGGAGAAAGAGAAAGAATCTCTGAACAAAAGCGACGCGGTAGCATTGAAGCGAAGAGAAGCGGAGCTGATTACAGAATTAAACGGACAACAGAAAAACCTGAGAGAAAAGCAGAGATTTCTGGAGCAGAAGCAGACGCAATATCAGGATGCACAGAATCAGATCAAAACAGTAGAAGACAGGAAATATGAGAAAGAAAAAGAACTGGAAGAGCTTATAGAAGAGATGCAGGATGAGGCTGATACCATGGCCTTTGAAGAGCATGCATTTATGAAGGAAGAGCTGGAAAAACATCTGGAAGAACCATACAAATTCAATTTACACCAGCAGCAGTTTGACAGCACAAAAGAAAAAATAAATGAGGGAACAGAGATTCTTGCAGAGACAGATCACCTGGAAAGACAGAAAGATGATCTGATAAAAGAAAGAGAAAGACGGATTCGTGAACTGGATACTCTTCAGAGAAAAGTGTCAGAACTGGAATCTGTATTTGTGCAGACACAGAATGAATGGAAAGAAGCATTGTATCAGTGGAACGGTGCAAACCAGGAGCTGGCATTAGAAAAAGAATTATTAAGAGAATTAAGTATATTTGCAGATGCGTATAAGGAATCTTCTGATTTTGCTGAAGTTCGTCAGAGGATTGCAGATGTATGGATCAAGAAAAATGGGGAAATCGAAGCTGAACTTTCGGTAAATGATACAGAGAGCCAGAATACAAAAAAGGAATTGGAAGAAGTAAGGGCTGATCTGGCTGAATGGGAGAATCAGAAAGAACCACAGCCGGAACGCTCAGAGGCAGTTATACGTAACCGTAAGAGACTGGATGCTCTTGGAATTCCATATCAGGAATTTTACAAGGTCATAGAATTTGGAGATAATCTGGAAGAAGAAGCCTGTAACCGTTTGGAAGAAGCTTTATTAAAGATGGGAATTCTGGATGCACTGGTAATAGATGAGCAATACAAAGAGCAGGTTCTGAAAACAGAAAAAGGATGTGAAGATCACTATCTGTTTGTCTGCAAGAACAGTCAGAAGAATTTGCAGCCGGACAGAAGTCTGTTAGATGTATTGGAACTGAATGAAGAAGTGAACGACATATTTTCCAATCAGCGTCTGACCGGAATTCTCGGAAGTATTGCATATGATAGTGAGAGCTTGTTTACGGTTGCAGAAGATGGAACTTACGGAATGGGAGTGCTTGCCGGAACTGTAACAGGAGAATATGAGGCAGGATTCCTTGGAACAAAGGCCCGTGAAAAACACAGACAGGCAAAGATAGAAGAGTGCAGACAGAGAATCACAGAGTTGGAAACCGCATTACAGCAGCTGGAGGAACTGCATAGAAAGCTGTCTGACAGAAAAGTTATTCTCAGAAAAGAATACGATAATCTTCCGAAAGACACAGATATGAGAGAAGCACTTCGGATGCTGCAGGCCGAGGAACGAGAGTGTGAACAGCTGAAGCGAGAGAGTGATAAACTGGAATATCAGATCCGTGAACTGGCCGAGATACTGAAAGAAAAGAAAAAGAAAGCACTGGAAATTGCAGAAGCACTATATCTGACCTGTTCTTATGATATATTTAAAGAAGCAAAAAAAGCAGCAGAAGAATATGGAAAGCATTTGATCAGCCTGATTGCTGCACATGAAATGTATCTTAGAAGTCTGATGTATCTGAGAGAGCGAAAAGAACATCTGGAAGATCTGGATGCAGATATGGAACAGATACGGTATGATCTGCAGGAGATTCAAAAAGAAATCAGGAGAAAGACAGAAGAACAGGCTTCCATTCAGGAACAATTGCGTCTGACTGATTACGAAGAAATTAAAGAACGGCTTGATGCATGTATTAACTGGCTGCAGGAGTATCCGGAGCAATTACGTGTATGCGTAAGCAGACAGACGCATGAAGAAGACGAAGTAGGACAACTGACACTGCGCTTAGATGAAAACCAGAAGAAAATTGAAGAATATGAAAAGAAAACGAAATATTTTTCAGAATGCTATGATATGGAAAAGGCTTTGCATTATGTGGAAATACCAAAAGAGATACCGGAAGATGCCGCACATATCAGAAGTTATCTGGAATCAGATGTAAAAGCGCTGGATAAAGACAGTGTGATCCGCGATCTGAATAAGGTATATTTTGAAAACAGAGGCTTTCTTACAGACTATCATTTAATGCAGAATGAGTTGTTTACGGAAGAAGAACAAACGGAATTTCCTGCAAAACGACTGGACATTTCGGCCAGATATCAAGGCGTAAAGATATCATTTGCCAGTCTTCTTTTGCATCTTGAAGAAGACATTACAGAGCTGGAGAATCTGATCAAAGATGGAGACCGGGAGTTGTTTGAAGACATTCTTGCCAATACGGTAAGCAGAAAAATCCGTGGAAAGATTAACGGTTCCAATACATGGGTACAGAAAATGAATTCCCTGATGAACGGTATGAATACCTCCAGCGGATTAAAGCTTAGCCTTAGATGGCGAAGTAAGACTGCAGAACAGGAAGACCAGCTGGATACGAAAGAACTGGTAGAATTACTGAAGAAAGATTATCGGCTGATGAGTGAAGATGAGGCAGCCAGATTGTCTGCCCATTTCCGTTCCAAAGTGGCAGAGGCACGAAGAAATGCGAAAGACAGTGCGGGAATGATATCCTTCTATCAGATCATGAAGGATACGCTGGATTACCGTAAATGGTTTGAATTCCAGCTGTTTTCCCAGAAAAACGGGGAACGTCAGAAGGAGCTGACAAATAGTGTATTCGGAACCTTCAGTGGCGGAGAAAAGGCAATGTCCATGTATGTACCGCTGTTTTCAGCAGTTGTGGCCAAGTATCAGGGAGGAAGAGAAGATGCACCGAGATTGATATCTCTGGACGAGGCATTTGCCGGAGTAGATAATAAAAATATTCGCGATATGTTCCGTCTGATGACAGAATTCCAGTTTGATTTTATTATTAACTCACAGGTTCTGTGGGGAGATTGTGATACGTTGGACGCATTGGCAATCTATCAGCTAATCCGTCCGGGAAATGCGAAATTTGTAACCGTTATGCCCTATTTATGGAATGGTCACAGGAAAGAATTGTTAGAACATGAGGATGAAGTAGAACAGAGAGGCATAGAGATTGGACAGGCAGAAGGAGTATAAATCTGAAAATAAAATGAAAGACTGTCTGACTTATTTTCACCTGAGCCCGGTCTGGGAGAAGGTTCTGAAAGGCTTCCGGGAGAAATATATTTCTTACGGAAGGTTTGGTGGGAAAGTAATTCTGAAGAATCTGAAACCAACAGATATTGAAGAACTGGAAGGATTTTTTGGAAAATCTTTTCACAGTCAGAAAAGTGTAACGGTGTCCTCAGAAAAATTCAGACAGGCGCTGGAAACAAGCAGATATAAAGAGATAACGCCGGAATGCCTGTTGGAGAATTTTTTTGAAGAGCCACTGCTTGGAAGACAGGAGCAAAAATCCTTACGGGAACAGGAAAAAGAGCGTATATGGGAGATTTTTCAGAGAGACTATGAAGGAACTCCTGTAGAGACAGCCTTAGAATCGTTGCGAAGCATTGTGAAAGACAACGGGAGTCAGGAACTGGCCAAATGGGACAAGATGCTGCGGCTTGGAGCAGAAATCTATAACAATCTGCCATATCGCAGCACAAAGATGTACCTTGCCGTATTTGCAGCTATGCTGACAGGTAATCCGCATGCGTTTGATATTGGAACAGCAGATGGTAATTTTTTATATCAGATCATACAGATGGATTTGGAAATACGAAGAATTACAGTAGAGACATGTGCAATATTTCCTGCGTATAAACGTCAGAAAAGTTATCTGCTGGCAGGGATTATGCTGGATGATGTTTCCAATTATGCGATGATGTATCAGGTGCAGGCTGTGAAAGAGGATGGAACTTATCATAAAGGTATGGCAGGCTTTTTAGAAGAACAGCACATTGTACAGGTTCCTCTTGCAGTGCTTACAGAATGGGAGTCACTTCATTGTCCCCGAAACGAAATATATATTGTGGAAAATCCTTCGATTTTTGCAATGCTTTGTGGAAAAGAAGAAGCAAATCAAAAAGGAAAAGCCTATATGTGTATGAACGGTCAGCCAAGACTGGCGGGTTTGATGGCATTGGATTTACTTGCAAAATCCGAAACCCGAGTTTATTATGCAGGAGATCTGGATCCGGAAGGTGTGTTGATCGCACAGAAACTTTCGCAGTATTATAAGGGCGAATTTTATTACTGGCATATGGAAGCTGCTGACTATGAAAGGTGCAAGTCTGAAGAGGTTATATCACCGAAGCGGCTGAAAATACTGGAACGGATAACGGATGAAAGGTTAAAGCCGGTGGCAGCGCTGATTAGAAAATTCAGGACAGCCGGATATCAGGAGATGCTGGCAGAAGAAATGCTGTAGAAATCAGAAGAAAATTTTTTGAACGAAAAGGAGAAATTATGAAGACACGGAGACGAATTTTGTCAATTGTATTAACAATTGCAATACTGCTTCTGCTTGTACTGGATATTCCTGTGACAGCAGCCGGGACGAAAAAGGTAGACGTTTTGTTTACCCATGATACACATTCCCATCTGGACAGCTTTTCAACAATTGTGGATGGACAGCAAAAAGAAGTTGGCGGTTTTGCGAAAATAAAAACCCTGATGGATGAAAAGAAGAAAGACAATCCAGATACCCTGGTATTGGATGGCGGAGATTTTTCCATGGGTACACTGATCCAGACCGTATATGATACGGAGGCGGCGGAGCTTCGAATGCTGGGATATCTGGGGTATGATGTGACTACTTTTGGAAATCACGAATACGACTACCGGTCAAAGGGACTGGCAAATATGCTGAAGGCAGCCATAAATTCCGGTGAGACAGTGCCGGAAATCGCAGTGTGCAACGTGGATTGGGACGCTATGGAGAAAGATGGCTTAAATGATGGGCAGAAGCAGATCAAAGAAGCATTTGAAGCATATGGTGTGAAGGATTATGTGGTAATTCAAAAGGGCGATACAAGGATTGCTGTGGTTGGCGTGTTTGGAAAAGATGCCCTGGAATGTGCGCCTACATGTGAACTTCTGTTTAAAGATCCGGTAGAGGCAGTAAAGCAGACAGTAACTGAGATTAAGAAAAACGAGAATGTGGATATGATCGCATGTGTGTCCCATGGAGGAACCTGGGAGGACGAGGACAAGTCAGAGGATGAAATTCTTGCAAAAAAGGTGCCGGATCTGGATCTGATCATCAGTGGACATTCCCATACAGAGCTGAATGAAGCCATTAAGCATGGGAATACATATATTGTATCCTGTGGCGAGTACGGAAGAAATCTTGGATCACTTTCGATGACACAGAAGGAGGACGGACGTTGGGAAATGACCTCCTATGAGCTGATTCCTGTGTCTGATGAGATCAGGCCGGATCAGGAAACACAGAAACGTATTGATGCATTAATGGATACAGTAGACACCAATTATCTTGCAGATTTTGGGTACACCAGGGATGAAGTTCTGGCTCAGAACGATATTGAATTTAACAGTCTGGAAGAGATGGGAACAAAGCATGAAGAACTGAATCTTGGCGATATTATGTCTGATGCGTATGTATATGCTGTGGAAAATTCAGAGTATTACGATGGGAATCCGGTAGACGTAGCGGTTGTGCCAAGCGGAACGGTCCGTGACACATATACAAAAGGCAATATTACAGTAGAGAATGTTTACAATTCTTTTTCTCTGGGAATTGGAAAAGACGGTGTAGCAGGATATCCTCTTATCAATGCATATCTGACAGGAAAAGAATTGAAGCTGGCAGCAGAAGTAGACGCTTCTGTTTCAGATTTTATGACAACTGCAAGATTGTATTGCAGCGGACTGAATTTTACATATAATCCTCATCGAATGATTCTGAATAAGGTGACGGACTGTTATCTGACCAGAGAAGATGGAGAAAGAATTGAAATTCAGGATGATAAACTGTACCATGTTGTGACTGACTTGTATACAGGACAAATGCTTGGCTCTGTAATGAAAATGTCCTATGGTCTGTTGTCTCTTGAACCAAAGGATAAGAACGGAAATCCAATTGAAAATCTGGAAGATCAAGCAATCATGGAAGATGGCAGGGAATTGAAAGCGTGGGATGCTATTGCAAGATACATGCAGTCTTTTGAAGATACAGACGGGGATGGAATTGCTAATGTACCGGAATATTATGCAGTCACTCATAACCGTAAGGTTGTAGATGACAGCACAAATATTATTGATCTGGTGAAAAATCCCAATAGATTCTCAGTAATGATCGTGCTGATCTGCCTGCTCTTCCTTGTAATTATTATTCTTATTGTAGTCCTGATCCGAAAACTGGTCCGCAAGGCAAAAAAGAAAAGTATGTGATACTATCACAGAAATGGGGGGGAATAAAATCTGATATAATACTATAAACACCATAAAGTTACAAAAGGGGCTGTCAGGAAATAGACAGCCCCTTTTACGTTCAGAATCAATCTTCTTCCATCCATACCTTCATGGTTTTCAGAAGCTTTTGTTTCTCTGGAATACTCATTTTATGTACCTGCTCGGAAAGCTCGCGGTCCAGGGCAGTTTCACGGTATTCAGAATCAATTCTGCCAATCAGGGAATCCAGGGAGATGTTCAGCAGCCTTGCATAATAAATAAGGATACGCAGGGACATTGCAGTACGGTTATTCTCCACGTTGCTGATGTAGCCAGGAGTTACATTCAGAGCTTTGGCAACTTCTGCCTGGGTAAGCTTCATTTTGATTCGCAGTTCTTTCATTCGGGATCCTAAGTTTTCGTAATCAATCTGATTCATATTCGTTCTCCAATCTTTTTAACAGGTGCCGAACTGGCTTACCTGTGATTTTACACGTATTTAAGCTGCTTTCCAATTTGAACAAAATCTCCTACAAATTCTGACACACATCTTGCAGAAAACCCTTTTCAAACAGTTTCTTCAAACATGCTCTGGCAATCTATGGAACGGTTTCACCGCTTCCTGATTGCCTGCGGGTTCTTATATTATGGAACGACAGCTTCTTTATCCATAATATAAAGTATATAGAAAATATATGAAAAATGTAAGCTGTAAATTGTATGCTATTTATTTTATAGCTATATATCTGTTGTCGTTATTTTGACATTTTTGTCAGATACCCATATAATAAAAAGTGAAATTGGAAACAGGAATCGAACAGTTTGAGGTAATCACAAGATGCAGGATACATTTGAAATGCTGGAGGAGCTTTTGGAACAGGAGCAATTTGAATTGCTGTTTCCGAAAGAAAACGGAGCACAGGCTGAATGGGAATGTTATGAGACATATGAAAATAATGAGGGAAAACAGGGCGAAAAAGACAGCCTTGCCAGAGTGGGAAAAGAGAAAATTCCAGGTGATATCCGCCTTGTTTATTTGATGAATGATGCCGTAGAAAGCTTTCTCATTTTCCGGGATGCCAGACTTACAGGCTCTTATCTGGAGAATTATGAAGGCCCTCTGAAATCATCCTTAAGTCAGGAAGGGGATGAATATATACTGGTAGTATGGCAGGGGGAGAACGTAGTCACTCTGTTTTTCAGAATGCTGGATCTGGAGGTTTATCTTTATAACTATGGGGAGATCGGTCATTTCTGGGTGCCTGGATATGAATATCTGCGTCAGCTGGAATATCGGATCGCCATTGCAAGAGATAAGCTGGAATATCTGGGAGAAGAGTTTTGTACAGAAAAAGAAAGGGCACTTGTGCAGCTGGCGGACTTTCCACCGTTGAATTATTGCTGTTATCCTGCAGTGCCGAAACAGTATATTGTGCCAAAGGAAGACCCCTGGAAGCCGTCTGCAGCAGCATTTCAAGTAATGGAAGAGCTAGCAAAAGAAGCCCGGGATTTTTCTCTGCTTCGGTTATTGCATGTTTATAAGAAATTTCCAGCTCCATTTATCGCCAGGATTTTTGCCAGGGCATTACACAAGAATAAGCATAGTGCAGTGATTGATCTTCTTACCGGAAAAATAAAAAGCGCAGCGGCGGCTTATCCTGACCGGACTTTTGGAAATGAGGCTGATCAGCAGTTAAAAAGCCTGCTGTCAAAAGCGGGAAAACTGCAGGAAAAACTGACCCGGGACGGAATCCATGCGGAGGTATTAAGAGAAGAGCCTTTTACAACCGCCAGGGACAGCCTGGATTTTCAGGTTTTTCTCATGGTTTGGAAAAAGGGCTGGTGGAACCGCAGGGTGGAAATCCGAAAACTGTGAGTAAGAAACTATCGTGCTTTAACACTTCTCAGAAAATAACAGATCGCCCACGCAATACTCATCCCCGCGGCGATTCCGAACGCGAAGAGAAAGGTATCTCTCCCATAGTTAAGTGCCTGCATGGGATTTCCCTCTACAATACTGCTCATGCAGTAATAAAGGGTACTTCCGGGAATTAACGGAATCACGGAAGTAACGAAAAAAGAAGTGGAAGTTTCCTTGCAGATTCTTGCCAGGATTTCCGCATACACATCTGCAATAAAACCAGCCAGCAGTGCCGGAAGAAAAACATTTCCCCACAGACTCTTCCCAAAGAGAAAGACCAGCCAGCTAAGAAAACCACCGGCAGCAGCCAGAGGCAGATATTTGGTTTTCATGTGAAAAAGAAGACCAAAAGCCATAGATCCAATAGCTCCGGTAATCAGCTGTATAACCGTCATTGTGATCAAAGTCCAAACCTCCCAAAAAGAATAATTGCGCCCATAAAACCAAGCGCCAGTGCTGCTGCAAGAAGTAACGCGGCGATCAGCCTGATAATACCCGAAAGTGTATCACCAATGAGTACATCGCGGATTGCATTAGTTGACATAAGTCCTGGGATCAGAAGCATAATATCACCAATCATAATCTTATCCATGTGAAGGAAAGGACAGAGCAAAGTAAATCCGCAAATGGCGCAGCCTGTGAGAAAAGACGCTGCAAACTGGAAAGTAACCTCGTTCATACATACTGGTCTTAGATATTTTTGCAGGCTCCATATCAGGATTGCAGCAATGCCGGCAGTAATGGCATCCGGAATAGTGCCGCCGTAGAAAAGGGCAAAACTGCAGGCTGCAAGAACGCTTCCAAGCAGTTTCCAAAGAGGCTTAGGTCTGTTTGCATTGATCTTCTCAAATTCATTTCGCAGCTCCGCAGCAGAAACCGGATGGCTGCAGAAGCGACGGCTCAGGTCATTGAGCTGCTCCAGCTTGGTGAAATCATTCCCCCCACATTCATGAATGCGCCGTGTCTGCGTCCGTGCGCCATCTCCGGGAAATTCCATAGTAATAACAATGCTGGACGTGATGACAAAAACATTCATATGGGTAGCACCACAGGCATAGCCCATCCGGTTCAGGGTGTCCTCCACCCGGAAAATTTCTGCGCCGCTGTTTAACAGTGCGTCGCCCATATCAAGAAAAACATGCAAATAATCTTTAGATGTCTGCATAAGGAATGCTCCTTTAAGTTATAGAAAAGCCCTGATGGGCAGGATTCTTTCGCGTATCATTTTGCTACGGGAATAAGATAAGTATAAAGCTTAATGGCAGGCAATACAACCGTTAAATAATTGATTTCCGGAATCTTGTATTCCATAAAATGCCCGATTGTGCTAACATAGAGCATAGTAGATTACGAAATATTTTTAGGAGGAAATTTAAATGGGTTGTACTACAATTTTAGTTGGAAAAAAGGCATCTTATGATGGTTCTACCATGATCGCAAGAAATGACGATTCCGGTTCCGGTCATTATATGCCAAAAAAATTTGTGGTGGTTCATCCGGAGGAACAGCCGCGGAAATATAAATCTGCGATTTCTCATGTGGAAATTGATCTTCCAGATGATCCAATGGGCTATACATCTGTGCCAAATGCAGTAGACGGCGAAGGAATCTGGGCAGCTAGCGGTGTAAATGAGGCAAATGTGGGAATGACTGCTACAGAAACGATTACCTCCAATCCCCGGGTACTTGGCGCGGATCCTCTGGTAACCTATCAGCCTGCAAAGGACGGTAAGGAGGAAGCAGCCGGTGGAATCGGAGAGGAAGATATTGTATCCATTGTTCTTCCATACATCCATAGCGCCCGCGAAGGGGTAATCCGCCTTGGAAGCATTCTGGAGAAATACGGAACCTATGAGATGAATGGAATTGCTTTCCAGGATCAAAACGAAATCTGGTGGCTGGAAACCATCGGCGGCCATCACTGGATGGCAAGAAAGGTTCCGGATGAGGCATATGTAGTAATGCCAAATCAGCTTGGAATTGATAAATTTGACTTGGAAAAGGCATTGCGGGATCAGGAAAAATATCGGTGCCCATGTGAGGAATATGCGGATCTGGAATACATGTGTTCCGCTGACCTGAAAGAATTTATCAGCAAAAATCACCTGGATCTTTCCATGGATGGTGTACTGAATCCAAGAGATGCGTTCGGAAGCCATGACGATTCCGACCATGTTTATAATACTCCTCGTGCATGGTATATGCTGAGAAACCTGAATCCGAAGACAAAAATCTGGGATGGCGTAAATGCAGAATTTACTCCATATTCTGATGATCTGCCATGGTGCATGATTCCGGAAAAAAAGATTACTGTAGAGGATGTGAAATATGTATTGTCCTCCCATTATCAGGGAACCTCTTATGATCCATATGCTTCCTATGGAGAAAAGAAACAGCGCGGAGCATTCCGTTCTATCGGTGTGAACCGTACAGATTTCCTGTCTCTGATCCAGATGAGACCAGGCATGGAAAAGGACTGCAATATCCTGGAATGGGTTGCGTTTGCATCTAATGCATTTAATGTGCTGGTGCCGTTTTATGCCACAATTGATACCACTCCGGACTATTTTTCCAGCACCACCAGGGAAGTAACCACTGACAGCTTCTACTGGGTAAGCCGCATGATCGGTGCCATGGCAGATGCTTCTTATAAGAACTCCATTTTTCATATTGAACGTTATCAGGAGTGTGTAATGTCAAAAGGCCACCAGCTAATTGGCAAATATGACGCTCTTCTGGAAAAAGAGTCTGACGCAGCGAAACGAATGTCCCTTCGCCATCAGGCCAACCAGGAAATTGCGGATATGGTGAAAAAAGAGGCTTCTGACACACTGAATAAAGTGCTTTATGAGCTGAGTAATCAGATGAAGAATGCTTATTCCAGGTCTGATGCGTAATGTCAGAGCCTTTTTCAAACACGCTCTAGAAACCTGTGGACAAATTTCTTTCAATTTAATATAATAAAGTGCAGAAAGCAGTTACATAGGGAACCGGAATGAAAATTAAGGAGGCTGGAATGACAATAAAAGAATGTTATGAGAAAGTTGGCTCAGATTACGATGGAGTTCTGAAAAGACTGGGAAGTGAAGCACTTGTGAAAAGATTTGCGGTGAAATTTCTTAATGATCCAAGTTTTCAGGAGCTGACAGATGGTCTTGCCGCACAGGATGGAGAGAAAGCATTCCGTGCAGCCCATACCCTGAAGGGTGTGTGCCTGAACCTTGGATTTACAGAATTGTATAAGGTCAGTGCAGAGCTTACGGAGGTATTAAGAGGAAGAGAAACCGCAGGAAGTGATGAGCTTTACGCGCAGGTGAAAGAGCAGTACACGACCTTGACAGATGCTATCAGGGAACTGGCCGGTAATTAATGCCTGCTCCTATTCAGCAGATACCATCCCAAGAGATATTTTGTGAACTTCGTTTACAGAAAACCCAAGAAGTACGGCGCGAAAACATGGGAAACATGATTTCTGTGCATCGCGAAGAGTGTAACTATGAAAGAACGGAAGCGGACCTTATGGGCTGCCAGAAGCCATTGCGATTTTGTTTATCGTATTTTTGCATAAGTGGAAAAAGAATACACTGCTTAGTATTGGCGGTGGAACGATTTTGTATATGCTGCTGGTGCAGAGGGTGTTTTAGACCATATTTGAAAAAGTATTCCCGCAAATTGTGACGCACATCTTGCAGAAAGCCTTTTTCAAACACGCTCTGAAATTGGCAATACAAAAAATCTAACATATCTAATCAGATATAGCAATATTCTATAACGAACTCAAGGTAAAATGAATTATACAAAATCCTCTTATCTTGCTATGATATCTTCAGACAAAAAAGAGAGAAAACATTTCTCTGAACGCGATCATACGAATCTGGAGGAAAATCATGGCAAGAGGAATCAATACAAAGTGTTTACATTTGGAAGAAGAGGAAGGCTGTTGTAACAATTATGGATCTATCAGCTTTCCGATTTATCAGACAGCAACATATGAGCATCCGGCAGTAGGTCAGAGCACAGGCTTTGATTACAGCAGACTGCAGAACCCAACCAGAGAGCATCTGGAAAAAATTGTAGCAACCTTGGAAAACGGAATTGACGCATTGGCTTTTTCCACTGGAATGGCAGCAATCACTCTGGTAATGGAGCTGTTTAAACCAGGAGACCATCTGATTATAGATGCAGACCTGTACGGCGGAAGCATCCGGCTTTTTGACAATGTTTCTTTGAAAAACGGAATCCATTTTTCCAGAATCGACTGCTGGAAAGAAAATGTGGAAAGTTATGTAAACGAAAACACAAAAGCAATTTATATTGAAACTCCAGCCAACCCCATGATGAATGTCACTGATATTGCGGCACTTGCGGAAATTGCAAAAAGACATAATCTCCTTCTCATAGTAGACAATACATTTTTATCTCCATATTTCCAGAATCCACTGGAACTGGGAGCGGACATTGTAGTGCACAGCGGAACCAAATTCCTGGGCGGACATAATGATACCCTGGCAGGATTTCTGGTAACCAACAGAGAGGATATCAGCGAAAAGCTCCGTTTTCTTATTAAAACCACAGGCTCCGGCCTGGCTCCTTTTGACAGCTGGCTGATTCTTCGCGGTATCAAAACTCTTGGAATCCGCATGGAGCAGGCACAGAAAAATGCTTTCAAAATTGTAGAATGGCTGAAAACAAAGAGCGCAGTGACCAGAGTAATCTATCCGGGCTTACCAGAACACCCGGGATATGAGATCATGAAAAAGCAGGCCAGAGGATTTGGCTCCATGCTTACATTCCAGCTGGAAAGCAGGGAATTTGCCCTTTCTGTTCTGGAAAAAGTGCGGATGATCAAATTTGCAGAAAGTCTTGGCGGTGTGGAGACGTTGATCACATATCCAACTACCCAGACGCATGCGGATGTGCCGAAGAAGATACGGGAACGCAACGGAATTACAGAGGCAACCCTTCGCCTCTCTGTTGGAATCGAAGATGTACAGGATCTTCTTGATGAATTTGAAAAAGTATTTGCAGAAACAGAGGAAGAATTATATGGCGGAAAGAAATCTTGATTTTGATAAAGTGATTAACAGAAAAAATACCAGATGTCTGAAATATGATTTTGCAGTAAAAAGGGGAAAACCGGCAGATGTGCTGCCTCTTTGGGTGGCAGATATGGATTTTGAGACCTCCTCTTATATTGAGGATGCGCTGGTGGCACGTGCAAAAGAGGGAATTTTCGGATACAGTGAGGTTCAGACTCCTTATTTTGAAATCGTGGCAAACTGGATGAAGCGCCACCACAACTGGGAGATCCAGGAGGATTGGCTGATCAAAACACCAGGAGTTGTTTTTGCTCTGGCAATGGCGGTAAAAGCATACACGCAGCCGGGAGATAGTGTGCTGATCCAGCTTCCCGTTTATTATCCTTTTTCAGAGGTTATTCAGGACAATGGCAGAAAAGTGGTGAGCAGCAACCTTTATCAAGGAGAAGACAACCGTTATCACATCGATTTTCAGGATTTTGAGAAGAAAATCGTGGAGGAAAATGTAAAACTGTTTTTCCTGTGCAATCCTCACAATCCGGTGGGAAGAGTGTGGAGCGCAGAAGAATTGGAAAAATTAGGAGATATCTGCGTAAAGAATGGTGTGACCGTTGTCAGTGATGAAATCCATCAGGATTTTGTTTTTAAGGGAAAGCATCAGGTGTTTGCTGGTCTGAAAAAGGAGTTTCAGGATATTTCCATTACCTGCACTTCCCCAAGTAAAACTTTCAATCTTGCAAGTATGATGATTTCCAATATTTTTATTCCCAATCCGGAGCTTCGCCGAAAATTCCGGAAGCAGCTGGATGCGGCAGGAACCAGCCAGCTCGGGGTTCTGGGACTGGTGGCAACAGAGGCTGCTTATTCCAAAGGTGAAGAGTGGTACCAGGCAATGCATGCTTATGTGGAGGCGAATATCAATTACACAAAAGAGTATGTGGAAAAATATCTGCCTGGGGTGAAGATGACAGATCTGGAAGGCACGTATCTGGTGTGGCTGGACTTCCGTGAGACAGGCCTGACTGTTGAGGAACTGGAGGATTTGATCCTTAATAAGGCCAGACTTTGGCTTGACAGTGGAAAGATTTTCGGAAAAGCAGGCGAAGGATTCCAGAGGATTAATGTGGCGTGTCCAAGGGCAACGCTGACGGAGGCGTTGGAGCGGATTAGAAAAGGTTATTGTTCACTCCGTTCACAGTAACTAGTATGACTCAAGCTAATTAGCAACCTGCTTCATTTGTCTAAATAGAAAAGCACTTTAAATGGAGATATTCTTACTTTCAGTTGTGTATAGCATATAGGAATGGTAAAATAGAAAAAAATATTTTGCGTATACACAGGAGAAAATCATGACCAACAAAATCGACCGTGAAGATATGCTGGCGCTGACCAGGAGGATGAATGTTGCCCGGAGTTCTTTTACAAGGATTGCGGGATGTTATGTGGATAAGGACGGGGACTTTGACGGCAGCTTTAACGTGAATTTTTTAAAGCTGTCTGCCGCAGAAAAGAAGAAAAACATTGAGCTTGCCAAGGTAGTTCCCTTTGCAGCAACAAATGTAAATCTGAAACGTTATGAATTTGCAGATGCAGACAGAAGGCCAGGAACCGTGTGGCAGCTTTTGATGGCAATCCGGGAATGTGGGCTGAAAAACGATGCTCTTATGGACAGCTTCTATGATCTTGTAATGGAGAATTATAAAAGCAGGAGACCTTATGCAGTTTATATTTTCCACGACAGATATGATATTCCGGCAAAGGCAGCAGATAAGGAGCGGCTGGGGGAATCAGAAGCTGTTTTTGAATATCTGATCTGTGTAATTTGTCCTCTTGCAGATGAATACGAGCCAGGTGAGCCGGAGTGCGGCTTTCTTTTTCCGGCATATACAGATGGAGGCGCAGACCTGAACCATGTGGCCGTGTTCCAGAAGGATGCAGACAGACCGCATCTGGAACTGGTGAGGTCGATTTTGCGGGTGAAATAATAGAAATCTAACAGTTGCTTTTGCAAAATATAATAAAGGTACTCTGTTATATTGATATCAATTATGTTGATACCAATATAACAGAGTACCTTTTTACATAGTCTGGAGTTCTACTTTATGGGATATTCTCGTATTCCCGTATGATCTCCTTTGCAGCTGCATACTTCGTCCGCCAGTGCTTCAGCTGCATTGGATCCGGCGTGACGGAAGAAAGCCGTGTTTCATCTGAATTATGGGCGAGATCCGCAATCTTTACCTTACGAGCCAGCGGATTTTCGCAAAGTCTGCGCACATAATCCAGATAATCATCGGAAGGAGCGTGTGTAAGCAGCTGGACTGCCTCTGTGATCTCCCTTGGGAATTCCGCTTCCAGATCAGGAAGAGTCAGGGCAGTATCTTCCAGAACGTCATGAAGCAGGGCAATGCAGGTGGTAGTTTCATCTGTCATTTGTTCTGCAAGATGAACCGGGTGAAGAATATAAGGAACCCCACTTTGGTCATATTGTCCTTCGTGTGCTTTATATGCAATTTTTATGGCTTTTATGGTTAAGGGAGTATAGACCATAGTTTATTCTGCAGGCGCAGCCTCCGTGTCTGTATTTAATGGAGTAAAAGCTGCCAGAATTTCATCTGCTTCTGCTGTGGTATCTGTGGTGTATGATAAAATAATGGAGACAAACTTTCCTCCCTGTTTGCGGGTACAATATTTCTGAAGAACTTCATAGTCATTGACGGCCACACTTGTTTCCATAATACGGAAATCCTGTCCAGCAATCTGTATATCTGTCACGTCTGAATAAGTATAGCCCATCCCTGTAGCATCCAACATCTGCTGTGCAGCCAGAAAATACTGGTCGACAGTCATATTCTCCAGAGAAGCATCCTCAACAACTAAGGAAACATTAGGAAAACCAGAGATAGAAGAAGCCATCATTTCATAAACGGTTCCTGACAGGGCGTCATCTCCAAGCTCCACGCCGGAAGATTCTTCCAGGGTGGTCTGTCCCTGCTTCATAACAGACTGAAGCTCTTCCTCTGTATTCATGACTACTGTTTCCGGTGGTGTGAATTTCAGATTCAGCCATTCACTCTGAAAATCAGTGTCTGTGATGGTGCCTTTTTCATAAGGGGAATCAGAAGTATCTGTAGCACTTTGTGTATGTGCCTCTTGTTCATTATCTGCTGCATCAGCTGTCTGTGAGGTCTCCTCCGCCAGTACTGGGACAACAGCACCGGTGCAAAGGGAAAAAGCCAGCACAGCCGGTATTAGTAAGCTCTTTTTTCTTCGCATGAATTCGGTATCCTCCTAAGATTTATAATGCCAGAAAAGTTTGATGCATTCATTGAATAAAGAGGGGGATAAAATATCCCACAAATTGTGACGCACATTTTGCAGAAAGCCTTTTTCAAACATGCTCTGATGTCGTGAAACTATTATAGCAAATTCGAAATTACTTTCCTAGTGATAAATGGTAGAAAAAAACGTGAAAAAATTGTGAAGGGTTACTGTTTCAAGAGAAAATTGCAGAGCGCCTGCGCTGTTACTGTTCAATCCGTTCACAGTAACGCGCTTCGCGGAACGTTACCAGTGAGCAGTAACGCTGCGCTACTGTCCTGTTTGGTGATTTGCTGTGGGGAGTTGCGTTTCCTGTCATATTTCGTTATAATAAAAGCCAAAGACTCAAAAACATATTTTTACCGATTGACAACTTATTATACAAGGAGTTTCTATATGAGCTTTTGGAATACCCTGAAACAGAAATTACGAAGCTTTATTCCGGTAAGCCGCACCTATATGGACAATAAGCTGCGTGAACTGGAAAAAGAGAATAGACGCCAGGAAAAAATCCTCCTGGAGCTTCAGAAAAACAGCCAGTCCATGCTGGAGCTGAAGGAATATGTGTCACAGGAACTGCATCGCCGGGACGACTGGGGAAAACGGGCTGCACAGGTGCAGCGTGAAGCGAAAGAACGTCAGATCTGGGTGATCAAATGTCCTGCTCCTGAGGAAAAAAAGATCCGTTGGGGCGATTATGCGTATGCAGTTGCCTTGAAACGTTACCTGGATCGAATGGGAATGTACACGATAATTGACCTGCACGAAGACTGGGACTGTGAAGTAAACGCAGATGTGGTTCTTGTACTTCGAGGCTGCGAATTTTACCGTCCGGATCGTCGGAACACCAAATGCCTCTACATTATGTGGAATATCAGCCACCCGGAGATGGTTACTCAAGAAGAATACCAGCTCTATGATATTGTATGCGTAGGTTCCCGCCATTATGCCAGGGAGCTTCAGGCGAAGCTTACGGTTCCTGTTTATCCATTGCTTCAGTGTACAGACACTGAGCTTTTTTACCCGGATCAGGCAGCTGAATGCAGCCGTGGAAAAGATTATTTATTTATTGGAAATTCCCGTGGTGTGGCCCGCCCATGTGTATTATGGGCAGCACAGGACAAACTTCCGCTGAAAATCTGGGGTGCCGGCTGGAAAGCCATGTTAGGCCCGGATAAGACCATGGTACAGGACGTTTTCATCGAAAACAGCCAGATTCCCGTCCTTTACCGAAGTGCCCGCGTCACATTGAACGACCACTGGAAAGACATGCTGGATTATCAGTTTGTGAATAATCGTATTTTCGATGCCCTGGCCTGCGGTCTCCCGGTAATATCTGACTGCTGCGATGAGCTCAGGGAAATCTTTCCGGAAGCAGTGCTGTACTATAGCAATAAGGAAGAATTCCACCAGTGCGTGAAGAAAATTGAGAACAACTATGAAGAAGTGAAAGCAAAAGTCGACGAGCAGTGGCCGCTGATTAAGGAGAAATATTCCTTTGAGGCGAGAGCGCGGGAACTGGTGGAGATTGTGGAGAAACATAGAACGGAGAATTCATGGCTTCAATAAAAACAATATCAAAAATTCTGATCATTATACCAGCTTACAATGAAGCTGGATGCATAGAAAAGGTAGTAGATAATTTGGAAAGGAATTATCCTCAATATGATTACGTGGTGATCAATGATGGCTCCACCGATGATACCCGTAAGATATGTGCCCGCCGCGGTTATAATTTCATGGATCTTCCTGTAAACACCGGACTTTCCGGCGCGATCAAAAGCGGTATGCGCTATGCGAACTATTATGGATATGATTACGTTCTCCAGCTGGACGGCGATGGTCAGCACGATCCCAAGTACATAGAGGATATGATTACGGAGATGGAGCGGACCAGTTGTGACATTGTGATCGGGTCTAGATTTAAAACCCAGCGGAAGCCTGTTAATTCCAGAATGATTGGAAGCCAGCTGCTTACCTACGCTATCATGATAACCACAGGCGGGAAATATATTGGAGATGTAACTTCTGGAATGCGCCTTTTTAATAAGCGCATGATCAAACGCTTTGGCTACGATATCAATTACAGTCCGGAACCGGATACCCTGGCATACCTTTTGAATTGCGGGGTAAAGATTGAAGAAGTGCAGGTAGAAATGCACGAGCGAATTGCCGGAACCAGCTACCTGGATTTCAAAAATTCCATTTGGTATATGATGAAAATGTTCTTTTCTATTTTTATTTTTCAATGGGTGCGTAAACGAGAGAAAGGAGACAAAAAATGAGCGACACGCTGAAAGGTTTACTTATTATTGCCTCTGTTCTGACTGTTGGATGGATTCTTCGAAAAATTCGAAAAAATAAAGTCAAAATGGAGGACGCTATTTTTTGGATTTTTTTTGCGGCCATTTTACTTTTGCTGGCAATCTTTCCGGAAATTTCCTATGAATTGTGTCGTATATTCGGAATTATGTCACCAAGTAATCTGGTGTTTCTGGTGATCATTTTCCTGCTGGTGGAAAAAATATTTACCTTATCTATTATTGTATCTCAGCTGGAAGACAAGATTGGAGTGTTATCTGCAGAAGTTGCGCTTCGTTCCAAGGCTGAGAATAAGAAGATTGATAAAGTAGATGAGAAAGAGACGTTATTGGAACGGGAAGAAGTAGAAAAGCAGGAGATAGAGGCTGAAATTGGTATTGGAGAGGGAAGATGACCAATGGTTTCCTTGAAAATCATTCCAGCAATCTGTACTCACAACTTTGGGGGATATTTTGCAGAAAGCCTTTTTCAAACATGTTCTGGAATGAATATATCTAAAAGTTTATAGAGAAAATGAAAAATATGGGATTAAAGAATTTTGATAATAGTAATAAAATAAATCTTCATACATTTGCGGTATGCGCGTACGGTGAGAGTCCGTATTTGGAAGAATGTGTACAGTCTCTTCTGGCGCAGAAAGTCAGAACCAGAATTCTGATCGCGACTTCAACTCCCAATTCATATATATATGGAATTGGTGAGAAGTACGGAATACCTGTTCATATAAACCACGGTGAAAAAGGTCTGGCCGGAGACTGGAATTTTGCCTATAGCTGTGCAACAACACCGCTTGTAACCCTCGCTCATCAGGATGACAGATATTATGTAAACTACACAGAGGATGTGCTGGCAGCTGCGAAGAAATGTCGCCATCCTCTTATTATTTTTACAGACTATAATGAACTTCGAAATGGAAAAACGGTGACAACTAACCGGCTTCTTAAGGTAAAACGTCTGCTTCTGACTCCTCTGAAACTGACTGTCTTTTGGAAAAACCGTTTTGTTCGGAGGAGAATTCTCTCTATAGGATCGGCTATCTGTTGCCCTGCAGTCACCCTTGTAAAAGAAAATCTGGACAGTTTTTCCTTTAAAAATAACATGAAAAGCAACATTGACTGGCAGGCATGGGAGGAAATTTCCAGGCGAAAAGGCGAGTTTGCATACACTGCAAGGGCAGGAATGGAGCACCGGATCCATCAGGAATCCACAACCTCGGAACTGATTGAGGAAAACGGAAGAAGAGCGGAAGACTTATATATGTTCCGGAAATTCTGGCCGGGGTGGGTTGCGAAAATGATTGAGAAGGTTTACCAGAAGAGTGAAGAATCTAATGAGGTGTGAGAATAGTCGAGGAGACATGGATTAAAAAATAGCTCGAAATAACTCGAACGATTTATAAGAAAATAAAAATCTTATGGTAGCGAATGAAATATGAATATGCTATGATGAAATAGATAACAAGTATATAAAAAGTTCTGTTGGGAAAAGTATGTAAAGGCAAAACTATATGAATGAGGTATTGACACAGAAACGAATAGAGAAGATATTTCCAGATTATTTTGAGAGATTTGAATTACCCGCAGGTGCTAAAGAAGAAAGTATTCAGGTGTATAGGGCCTGCAGGAGTGGAAAGTGTGACAAGGCGTCGTTTATGAATTCCTATGAACAAAATGGATATAAATTACAACCTATGCTTTCGGCAGATGATCCTGGGCAATATTCATTATCAGTATATGAAAAGCCTACACATGTTAAACGATTTGCATCCATGGACTCAGATATGCATGTGCCCTTTAAAATTGCAATAGGATACACTTTGCCTATATATGGGGTAACTCAAAGAACCAGAGAACGAGTAAAAAAGAGAGATTCCCATGTTGACTGGTGGCTGTATAAAGATGCAACACCGTATGAGGCATTTGAATTGATTCCGGATTTTGAAGTACATCTTCAGGACTATATTAGAAAAAGAGATGGGGAAAATGCGCAAATTTGTAAAAACTGAAAAAAATGGTACGTTATATTGGGATAAGATTTTGTTTGAATCAGTCTATCCTATTTTATTTACTTGTAAAAATGATAAGAATGAAATTTTTGTTGTAATATGCTGTCAAAATAACGCAACTGGAATTAAATGGTTGGTAGGAAAAACCACTCCGGATAATATTGTTAGAATGCTGTGTGATGAAATTACAATTCGGGAACTTATAACAACTTACTCCACTGGACAGTTTTCGATAAACTATGATGAGGGAAAATATATTTGTAGTTATGATTCTAGTGAGTGGAAAGAAGAAAGTACTTACTTACCTAAAAAGGATTCTTACATTATGGCAGAACCTGGTGAATTTGATGAAGATATAGAGTATTTTACAAAAATGGAAAAAGAAGTTCATTATATATCTCAAAATGAATATTTTCCTATCGTCAATAAAAAAGAACATTTGGAAAATGTTTTTAAAATGCCAGTTGTTGAAATTTCCCCATTAAGGTTAGTATCAAATTGTGAAAAAAACATATCGGGAGAATTAATACGAACGGTTCAAATTGTTGGTGAGTTATTGCCTGATACCCAAGAGAATCTTTTTTATAATGAATTTGTGTCGATAACTAGAAGTTATTTTACGCGGGAAGATTTTGAAAGTGTAAATATAGATTTAAAGAAAGAAACTGATCATAATTTGACAAATGCAGCTTAAAGGAGCGGAATATGGGTGATTATAGCAGCATATTGACACTGAAAAGAATATTTTTTGAAAAAATTGAATTTGAGAGAAAAGGATTCAAAAATAATAATGAGCTAAAATTCAGCCTGCAGGTGCAAATTGGAAAAAATAAGGATAATATATATAAGGTTACTTTAGTTTTAGATGGAGATAAAAAGGAAGAGTACGAATTAAAGATAAGTTTGACAGGGCTGTTTGAGATACAGAATTCAGATGCGCTCTCTGATAATGTGACGCAATCACTTATTGATAAGAATGCAGTAGCAATTTTAATGCCTTATTTACGGAGTGAGGTTACATTGCTTACAGCGCAACCAGATACTGATAGCGTTGTTTTGCCGGCATTTAATATAAATAAATTGTTTTAGTTGTTAAGAAGTAATGAAAGCCTTTTTCAAATTCGTTTAGAACGGATTTGAAAAAGGCTTTTGGGCTGAAAAGAGTAAGCAGAAAAAACGCATAAGAAGCAAGGAGATTAAACATGCCAGCAGTGTCTGTCGTTATTCCAGTATACAATAGCGAAAAATACGTAGAAAAGTGTATCCAATCGGTTATGGCACAGACTTTGCCAGACCTGGAGATCATTATAATCAATGATGGAAGCACGGACGAAAGTGGAAGAATTTTGCGCGAATTAACGCAGAAGGATAGCAGAATCGTTCTGCTGGAACAGGCAAACCAAGGCGTAGCCGCAGCCAGAAATCAGGGCGTAGAAAAAGCAACTGGAAAATACATCACATTTGTAGACGGAGACGATTATCTGCAAGAGGATTATATTGAGCTAATGTACAATCTTGCCGAAAAAGAAACCCTGGATATGGTAATATGTGGTCTGACTTATGTTGATGAAGGTGGAAAAGAGCTGAACAGAGTTGTTCCAGGTGTGTATAAGCGTCTGGAAAACGAAGAATGGACATTCCGGGTTTCAGCAGTATGTTCTCATTTATATAGAAGAGAACTGTGGAAAAGATATGATGTGAAATTTCAAAGCGGTGAGCGTGGGGAAGATATGCCGATTTCTTTGTTCTTTGCCGCTATATGTCCGCGAATTAACACTTTGCCGGAATGCGGGTATTATTATGTGCAGCACGCATCGTCAGCGATTCACAATTTCAAAGGTTTGGAAAAATACTCTCTTCCGTATAAAGGCCTGGAAAATACTTTAACCAGAGTAAATAAAATTGGAATTCAGAACAGTCCGGAATTCTATGAGCTGTTTGTTATGAGGATTTTTGCAACCTGTCTGTTTCAGCTCGCCCCGGGAGCAAGATGGGAGAAAATCAGGGAATTGTGCGATTATATCAGCTGTACGGTAAATATGTATTTTCCAGCTTATTGGAAAAACAGTAAAGCAAAGCTAAATGCAAAGGTGGACATTCCATTTACGCAGAAAGCAGCAGTAAAAGTATTGATTCTTTTATTAAAAACGAAACTTCTTAGGCCCTTTGGCTGGCTGATCAGTAAAAAAAAATAACAAAAAAGATTGTGTGGCGTGCTATTTCCAATGCTTCATATTTTAAATGTTGAAGTAAAATTTCAGTAGAAATATTAAGAGGAAAACAAATGGAATACGTAAGCTTTGTGATATTACATTATAAAGATTATTCAGTAACGGATACCTGTGTCAGGTCTATATTGGCAATGGAACAGCAGGAACGTATCCGGATTGTGATCGTAGACAACGACATTCAGAAAAAAGAAAAAGACAGACAGGAACTGCTCCAAAAATATCAGGGGAATTCCAGAATCAAGGTTTTGCAGATAAAAGAAAATGGCGGCTTTTCTTATGCAAATAATCAAGGGTATCAGTACGCCAGAGAACATTTTGGGAAAAGCTATATCATTGTTTTGAATAATGACATTGAATTTACACAAAAAGACTTTATCAGCAGACTGGAAAAAAGTTATGTAAATAATCAATGCTATGTTCTGGGTCCCGATGTGACCAGGCAGAGTACCGGTGAACATCAGAACCCAATGGATACCAGACTTAGAACCAAAGAAGAAGCAGAATATACTATAAAAATGAACCGCCTGGCGTTACGTTTTTATCCAGTCATGTATCCTGTTGTTTACCATATGCTTCAAAAAGCGGAAAAAAACAAGATAGAAAATCAGAAACAACATATGACACTTTATAGTCAGCTTCAGAAAAATATTGTCCCTTTTGGCGCCTGTCTTATTTTTACTCCATCATTTGTCGAAAAAGAAGAAAAAGCCTTTGAGCCGGAAACCCGGTTTTTCTACGAAGAATATATACTGGCGCTGCGCTGTCAGCGAAAAGGCTATAATATTGTGTATGATCCTTCCATGTCGGTGAAACATGAAAGCGGTGCAGCAACCAAGAAAAGCTATGGGACAGAAAAGAAGCGGATTCGGTTTATGATGGAGAAGACTGTGGGGGCGTGTGAGGTTTATTTGGAGATGCTGGGAGAAGAGTAAGTCTGAGAGATACTTTTTCATGTGGTTTTCTTGCGTTTTATATACATATATGATAAGATAACTTCGATTTAAAAGGACAAATATTTGAAATGATCAGGTGGAATACATGAAAAAATGGTGTGAGAAATTGAAAGGAAATTTATTTTTTGTTAGTCAGTTTGCATTGGATGATTTTAAAACAAAATATGCCGGTTCTGTGTTGGGATTTTTCTGGGCATTTGTTCAGCCGGTTATTACGGTATTAATATACTGGTTCATCTTTCAGATTGGATTCAAAAATGGAGATGTAGACGGCTATCCATTCATATTATGGCTGGTATCCGGCTTATTGCCATGGTTTTTTGTAAGTGATTCTATTACAAATGCAACTTCAAGCTTAGTAGAATACAGTTATCTTGTAAAAAAGGTTTTGTTTAATATTAATATATTGCCAGTTGCAAGAGTTGTATCTGTGTTTTTTGTACAATTATTTTTAATTGGTTTTACAGCGATATTATTTATCGTATATGGACAGATGCCAAGTGTGTATTGGTTACAGTTAGTTTATTATATTGTCTACATGCTTCTTGTATGCATTGGAATATCGTATTTCACTGCATCACTTTTTGTTTTTTTTAGGGATGTCGTTCAAATCGTATCCATTGTTCTACAGATTGTTTTCTGGATAACACCGATTGTATGGCAGATGAGTATTTTTGATGAAAAGGTACAGTGGGCACTGAACTTTAATCCTTTGTTTTATCCGGTACGAGGCTATCGTGACGCATTGATGAGTGGAAAATGCTTTTGGGAATATGGATTCGGATGGAATTTGTATTATTGGCTGATTGCGTTGGCTTTTTGTTTAATAGGAATGAGCTGCTTCAAAAAATTAAAACAGCATTTTGCTGACGTATTATAGAAGTGAGGATATTAGGAATGCAAAATTATGCAGTGAACATAGAAAATTTGAATAAAACATATCGCTTATATAATAAACCGTCTGATCGTGTAAAGGAAGCGTTAGGCTTTGGCAAGAAGCAGAGTAAAACTTTTGAGGCGCTTAAGGATGTAAGCTTCAATGTGAAAAAAGGCGAGACAGTGGGAATTATCGGAACGAATGGTGCCGGTAAATCTACTTTGCTGAAAATTGTAACCGGAGTTTTAAGTCCGACAGCAGGAAATATTCAGATAGAAGGTAAGGTTTCTGCTTTATTGGAACTTGGAGCTGGCTTTAATGAAGAATATTCTGGAATAGAAAATATATATTTGAATGGCCGTATGATGGGTTATTCACGTAAGGAAATGGATGAGCGCCTTAACGGAATCGTAGAATTTGCGGATATTGGAGACTTTATCAATCAGCCGGTGAAAACTTACTCAAGCGGTATGTTTGCACGTTTGGCTTTCGCAGTTGCGATTAATGTGGAACCAGATATTCTTATTGTAGATGAAGCACTGAGTGTTGGAGACATTTTCTTCCAGAACAAGTGTTTTAAAAAATTTGATGAGTTAAAACGAAATGGCGTTACGATTCTTTTTGTATCTCATGATATCGGAAGTGTACGCCAGATGTGTTCCAGAGTTTTATGGCTTGATCATGGTACGGTCAGAGCCTTTGGCGAAGCTGCGCATATTTGTGATATGTATATGGACGAAAAGCGAAAATCAGCAGAATATGTGGCCGGACATATTCAGGATGAAGTTGCAGGGAATGTCTTCATGGAAAAAATTGATGAAGAGAGAAAATATCCCAAGATCAGTTTTGTGGAGGATCGTTTTCACAATGACAGTGTGGCAATCCGTTCTCTGTTTTTTACAGATTCCGAAGATAAAGCGGTAAATCGACTGTACGTTGATAAAACTTATCGAACTCATGTAGTAATTGAGTGTATGAAAGATGCACCAAGCCTGATTGTTGGATTTGTGTTGGAGAATAACAAAGGACTTCCTCTGTTTGATATTAACAATTTTATTAATCAGGGCGAAGTGGTCAACGGAAAGAAAAATGACATTATTGAGATCGTGTACGAATATACATTGCCGCGTATCATGAATGGTGTTTATCTGGTAGGAGCAGCGGTAGGTCAGGGTACACAGTCTAAGCATGAAATGCTTACCTGGCTTCATGGTATTATGGAACTGGAAGTCGTAAATCAAGGTTACAATTCTTCTTATATTGAAATTCCAAGCAAGATCAGAGCCTTTTCTAATCGACAGGAAAATGTAATGTTTTTATAGAATTTGTGGGTAAAATATGGATATTGTAATTGTTACATATAATTCTGAAAAATGGATAAAAAGGTGCCTGGATTCTCTGCTGAAGGCAAAGGCACTTTCTTCAGATCTGAAGTTGTTTTTTGTGGATAATCATTCCAGTGATCAGACGGTAGAATTGCTGACTGCTTATAAAAAGAAATACGACTTCAGCCGTTTTGAGATTATTCAGCAGGAACAGAATCAAGGTTTTGGAAATGCTAATAATCTGGGAGCATCCTTTGGAAAGGATGAAATTGTTTGCTTTTTGAACGTTGATACAGAGGTATTCGAAGATACTTTTAAGCGGCTGGAAGAGATAATTGCAGAGTCATCGAAAGAAATCGGAGCCTGGGAATTCAGACAGCTGCCATATGAGCATCCCAAAATTTATGATCCTGTTACTGGCATTACAAGTTGGATGTCCGGAGCAGCATTTGCAGTACGCAGAGAAATTTTTGAAAAACTTCAGGGGTTTGATAAAAATATTTTTATGTATGCGGAGGACGTGGATTTCAGTTGGCGTCTGAGAGCATCCGATTACAAAATTAAATATTGTCCGACTGTGAAAATAATGCATTATTCGTACGAAAGCATTGGAGCGGTGAAGCCGGCGCAGTATGTAAATTCTCTGATTAATAATCTGCTGCTGCGATATCGTTTTGGCAGCTTTTCCGATGTGATGAGAGGCTATTTTCAGTTTGCAATAGTGTTTTTTTTACATCGGGCCCCCTATCCGGGAGCGAAAAAACAATTGCTTCAGGCTTTTGCGGCACATTTTTCACGTATCTCTTCTTTTAATAATAAAAGTTATGCCAGGGCGCAGGTGGGACAGTTCCTGGAGTGGGATTATGAAATTACGCGTGACAATAAAATCCAAACACAGAAGGATTGTGAATTTTGTCCTTTGGTTTCCATTATTGTGCGAACCTGTCAGCGTGCAGAAGTTTTAAGAGAAGCGTTGATCAGCATCCGAAATCAGACGTATTCCAATATAGAGGTTATAGTGGTGGAAGATGGTGAGGCTTCTGCTGAAAAAATGATCGTAGAAGAATTTTCAGATTTGAATATCCGATATTATTCCACCGGAAAGAAAGCCGGACGTTCAGAAGCGGGAAATCTTGCATTATCGAAAGCAGCCGGGGAATATATTAATTTTCTGGACGATGATGATATCTTTTTTGCGGATCATGTAGAAACCCTGGTACAGGCTTTGGCGCAGAACAGAAAATATCTTGCAGCATATGCATTTGGATTTGAGACTCCGGTTGTTGTAGAAAGCACCTCTCCGTACAAATACCATATTAAAGCTTATAATAAGCGATATACGACTGCATTTGATGAAGTAGAGCTGTGTTATCATAATTTTATACCAATACAATGCATTATGTTCTCGAGACGTCTTTATGAAGAATTTGGGGGCTTTGACAGCTCACTGGATTATCTGGAGGACTGGGATTTATGGGTAAGGTATGCGCAAAGGACAAAGTATATTTGTGTGGAAAAAACAACATCTTTGTATAGAGTTCCTTTTGAACAGAAGATTCAGAAAGAACGACAGCATCAATTAGACGAGGCATTAAAAACAGTGCGAAAAAAACACGAATCCTATGAGATTCCTGTGAGTGCAGCAAGACTGGCTGTATATGGAAAAAAACGAATATGGGAGAAATAATAATGAAATTACAAATTCAATCTGTAATTTATGGAAATCAGGTAGACGCTTTGGTGAAAGCAATGAAAGCCCTTCAGCAGGCTGTAAAAGTCTATCACAGACGCGTGGGAGATCTGCAGGTGAGGCTTATTTATGGTGACTCTACACCAACTCCTGTTCTGGATGAAAAAACACAGAAAGATATCCGTGAAATGCTGAAGGCGGAAATTGAATTTGAATATAAAGTATTTGGATTTAATTCCGGAACTGCCAAAGGTCATAATCTGATGGCTGAGAATACAGATGCTGATATTATGATGATCATGAATCCAGATGTTATTTTGGAGCCAACCTGTCTGTGTAAGCTGATGGAACCTCTTAAACTGAAAGAGGTTGGAATGGTGGAGGCAAGACAGACTCCGCTGGAGCATGCAAAGGAATATAATACAAAAACAGGAGAAACGGAATGGGCATCTACTGCCTGTACTGTGTTTAAAACAGAGGTATACAATAAAATAAATGGTTTTGATGCAGAAACCTTCTTTTTATATTGTGATGACCTGGATTTTTCCTGGCGTGTGCGCTTGGCTGGTTATAAAATCATTTATATGCCATCCGCTATTGTATATCATGCTAAAAATCTGTCCTTATCAGGAACCTGGCAGCCTACATCCGCAGAAATATATTATTCTGCAGAAGCAGCCATGCTTCTTGCCTATAAATGGTCAAATCCGGAAAGGGCAGAAAAGCTTTGCCAGCAGTATCTGACTCATGGTGGTGAAAGCGAAAAAAAAGCAGCGCAGGAATATCGTAAAAGAGAAAAAGAGGGTACTTTACCCCAAATGATAGATCCAGAACATAAAATCGGAAGATTTTTAGGGGATGAATATTGTAAGATGCGATTTAAGTTTAATCACTAATTGCTTTGAGGAAATGAGTATGAATAATAAAAATAATAATAGTTGGAAAGATATTATTGGTGAATTTTCAGCGAACAGTAATGTTGGGCTGTATTTAAAAGGATTAGAGCATTTAAATACAGAAGAAAACCAGAAATTATACGAAGAGAAATATCTTCCTGTCATTCAAGGTGAAAAAAAGGAAAATTCTCCTTTTTTAAGCGTTATTATCCGTACGCAGGGAAAGAGAGAGCAGGGATTGCGCGAAGCCCTGCTGTGTCTGCAGGCGCAGGAATGCCAGGACTTTGAAATATTATTGATTGCGCATAAAGCTGATGAAGAACATGGTAAGTTGATCGAAGAAATTCTGGAAGATCAGGAAGAGGAATTCAGAAAGAAAATAAGATTCTTTCGTCTGAATGAAGGAACCAGAACAACTCCGCTGAATTATGGTTTTTCCCATGCGTGGGGCAAGTATGCAGCTGTTTTTGATGATGATGATATTCTTTTCTCAAACTGGGTAGAGGAATTTAAAAAGTGTGCAGAAGAAAACGAGGGCCGTATTCTTCATTCTTTTGCATTTGCACAGGACTGGGAAAATCTGGAAAAACTGGGATATTGTGCAGTGGCTGCTCCGTCTGCAAACTACTGTGTTCCCTTTAATTTGATCAATCAGTTATCTGTTAACAGATGCCCATTGATGACTCTGGCGTTTCCTGTAAATATTTTTCAGAAGGCAGGAATTATATTCAACGAAAGCCTTAATGTGACAGAAGATTGGGAATATTTTATGAGAACCGCTTTTTTATGCGGCGTTTCCGATATTGAAGCACCGACAGCAATCTACAGATTCTGGAAAAACATTGAAACATCTGCCACCTTGCATGATCAGGAAAATTGGGATGCAACGTATCATTCTGTACAAGAGACTTACAACAGTCAGAATATTATTCTGCCGGCAGGAAATATCAGAAGAATCATAGAGCTGTCAACAGCTGGTGCAGCTCAGAATCTTGTAAATGCCAATGGCGAAATGGTAAGTCAACTTTTCTTCAGTAAAGGTGAAAGGTTTAGCAATAATCAGGTGATTCAGGCCGTGAATAAGGCAGAAGCACCGCAATTTGACATCTGGTTTCTATTTGAAGAAAAAACAAATGATTTAACAGCAATGCGATTCGATTTATGTGAAGAAGGACTGTTTATGCTGAAAAATTTCAGTGTGGATATCTGGTTTACAAACGGAGAGAAAAAAGTACTTACGTTAGAGGATTGTGTACATAACGGCCTGGAGACGAAAGAGGGAGTATTTTTCATTAACTCAGATCCGGAAATCGTGTGGGAACTTAAAGATGAAAGACTGCTCGATGTTGTGAATGTGAAAGGGGAATTTGAACGGCGGGTGAAAACCAAAGGATGGGTGAATACGCTGCTGAATATTTTCCCGTTGAAAAAATGTTTTAAAAAGAGAAAACTGCATAACAAAGGATATTTTTAGATTAGGAGGGTAAGACAATGAAAGTATTGGTAACTGGTGCTGCCGGCTATATGGGAAAATATGTAGTAAAAGAACTGCTTGGAAAAGGCCATGAGGTTTATGCAATTGACTTTAACCATAAGGAAATTGATTCAAGAGCTGAAATTCTGGATGTGGATATATTTTCCGGTGATGACAGAATTTATGAAAAGGTAAAATGTCCTGATTTATGTATTCATTTAGCATGGCAGGATGGATTTGTGCATAATTCACCAAAGCATATGGAAAACTTATCAAAGCATTTTACATTTCTGAAGAATTTAATTGATGGCGGCTGCAAAAGAATCGCAGTTATGGGAACCATGCATGAGATTGGATTCTGGGAAGGTGCAGTGGATGAAAATACTCCGTGTAATCCATTATCACAGTATGGTATTGCAAAAAATGCATTGAGACAGTCTCTTTTACTGCTAACCCAGAATTCAGATGTGAAGATTTACTGGTTAAGAGCATATTACATTCTGGGAGATGACAGACGAAACAGTTCTATTTTCACAAAGCTGCTTCAGGCAGTAGAAGATGGAAAAGAAGAATTTCCATTTACTTCAGGTGAAAACAAATATGATTTCATTGACATAAAAGATCTTGCAATGGAAATCGTAGCTGCAAGCACACAGGATGAAATTACTGGAATTATAAATGTCTGCACAGGAAATCCAGTTGCTCTGAAAGATAAGGTGGAAGCATTCATTAAAGAAAAGGGACTTCCGATTAAATTGAAATATGGAGCATTTCCTGACAGACCTTATGATTCCAAGATTATTTATGGCGATAGCACGAAAATAAATAAAATTTTAATGACAACAGGGAAATAACATTATAAAAGGATGTGATCGTGTGGAATTCGGAAATGGAAAAAAGAATCAGTTAGTATGGCGCTCGTCTGAAAACAGATATCATAATGAGGAATTCAAAGTGAATGAAGATAATGACAATGTAAATGTTGCGATACTTGCACGCCAGGTAAATGCAGAAAGTACAGTGCTTGATATTGGCTGCGGTGAGGGCAAATTTGGTGCTATGCTACTGAATAAAAAATGCCAATTATATGGAATCGATATTGATTCAGAAGCATGTCGAAATGCATCGGAAAAATATAAATATAATAAGATATTCTGCACAAATATTGAAGCGCCTGATTATGCGGATGAAGGATTTGCAGAATTAGAAAGTCTGTCTTTTGAATTTGACTATATTGCCTTGATCGACATTCTTGAACATGTAATAAATCCTACAAGGGTTATTGAAAACTCAGTCAGATACTTGAAAGATAAAGGGAAAATCCTGATCAGTGTTCCAAATGTGAATAATGCAGATATATTTTTAAATTTGCTTAATGATCATTTTAATTATCGCGAAGCGGGTGTGCTGGATAATACACACACGAAATATTTTACCAGACATTCTTTTATTGAGTGGATCGAAGATATTAATAGTACAGCAGACTTTGCACTGGATTGTGAATATATAGGAAGTACTTTCGGGGAAACCGAGTTTATGCAGGAAGTGGAGAAAAAGTATCCAAACGTGTATGAACTGATTCAGTTAAATCCATGGTTTAATGCGATTCAGCATTTGTTTGTACTGACCTATTATAAAAACAAAAAAGAGGCAAACACCAATCATCTAGAAGGACTTTTACAGGAAAAGGGTAATAATCTTGTAGGAAAGCTGAATCAGGTGCTTGATTTTTCAGGGGCAGATTTGCAGGAAAAGGATTTTTCAATGCTTCCAAATGAGAGAAGAACTTTAAAAGAGCAAGTCTTTGTATCAGAAGAAGGATGGAAAAAGTGTGCAGATGAGTTAAAGAAAGCGAAAGCCTTTGAGGAAAAAAATCAGAGAGACATTGATGAATTAAAGCAAGCATTAGAGCAATCGCAGCAAATGGTGAGTGAAAAAAATGCGGAGCTTAAAAATGTAGAGGATAAATTGGCGCAAAGTACAGCCGCACTGGAAGAAACTCGTGTTGAGTGGAAAAAGTGTGCAGGGGCATTGGAAGAAACCCGTACCGAATGGAAAGAATGTGCGGAAGCATTGGAAAATGCGAAAAAAGGCTGGGGAGAATGCGCGGAAGCATTAGAAAATGCGAAAAAAGGCTGGAAAGAATGTGCGGAAGCGTTAGAAAGTGCGAAAAAAGGCTGGAAAGAATGTGCGGATGCATTAGAACAGGAAAGAAAATCAAAGTGATGTATCCACATAAGTGAAATATAAGAGGAAATGGAGAAAGAAATTATTTAATGGCGAGGGAGAAAAGAGACAATAATTTTAATATCATTAGGTTTGTTGCTGCAATAATGGTTATGGCTGGACATATGGCATATATTGGTGGCTATACCCTTCCTACATTATGGGGAGAAGGAATTCAGGCGCTCGGAGTAAAAATCTTCTTTTTGATTGGTGGATTTCTTATTGCGAAAAGCTGGGAATCAGATTCTAATCCGGTACGGTATATGACGAAAAGAGTTTTTAGAATTTTTCCTGCGCTTATTGCATTTACATTAGTTGCTACTTATGTGATTGGACCAATCCTGTCAACACTTACAATCAACGAATATTTTCAGTCACCACTGGTTAGAAATTATCTGCGAAATATATTGTTATTTCCAGCATATTCACTGCCAGGAGTGTTTGAAACAAATCCATATCCCAATGCAGTAAATGGTTCATTATGGACTCTGCCTATAGAATTCGCAATGTATATTTTGGTTCCGATTATTTTGATTCTTGCAGGAAAAAAAAAGGAGAAGAGATATTCTTTTGCTTTTGTTTCTGTGATTACCGTTGTATTATGTTGTCTACAAATGGTAAAACTTTTGTATCATCCTGAATGGCGTTGTGTCATATATGGGACAGATATATGGGCTGCGATGGAACTGATTCCGTGGTATCTGATTGGAGTGTTATTCACTTTTCCATGTATGCAGAAATTGTTAAATATTCAGGTAAGTATTTTGGCAGTCTTCCTGTTGTCCTGTCTGAACCCAGGATCGCTTACTTTTTGTATATTAAAATATGTGACATTTTCATATACAATATTCTCCTTTGCATTGGTGGAAAAACCGACCTTTGCAAAATGCTTTTCGCAGGCTGATATATCATATGGATTATATTTATATGGTTTTTTTGTGCAGCAGATCGTAGTATATCTGTTTAATAAAAGCAGCATTGTAATAGGAGAAATTTGGTTATTGGTATTTTGTATTGGCATTACATGCATAATAGCGCTGCTTTCTTTTTTATGCGTAGAAAAGCCGATGCAGCAGTTAAGCAAGAAAATATTGGTCAGATTATAGAAAATGCATAATTATATTAGACTTTTGTTCGTCGATTATTTATGTAAAAACTATTTAGTAATCGACGCTGGTTATTATGGATAGCTCTGTAAATCTTGAAAGTAGTACACTTTTTCCTATGTTTACATGAATTAGAATACAATGCTGATATGGAATAATTTGATTAATTATACGATAGGGGTTGGAATGATAATTGAAGAATGTAATTTGACATTTGATCCCGATATGCTGGTGAATATCAACTCGTATAGAGAATATCATCCCAAAGAACATTTTTCCACTCTTGCCCGCCGATTACCAATGTAGTAAAATAAACCTACATGGTAATCGGCGGTTTGTTATTATGGAAAGAAGGTTGGTGAAGATCATGTGTGAGAAAAAAGAATTGAGGTTTTCTATATTCATGTTGTATAGTCTTGCCGATAAATGGAAGATGTCTCCAGCCAAAGTGTATAAAATATTAAATTCAACCGGAATTTTGGATAACTATATTATTAAATGTTACGATGTTCTTCATACACAGGGAAAGGAATGTTTGGTAGAAGATATTACCGATTATGTGAGAGAAAAAGGAGTTAATATATGATTGTATATCATGGATCAACAGAAATTATAAAAAATCCAGATGTAGTACATTCGAAAAAGTATCTGGATTTTGGTCGAGGATTTTATATTACAACTTTCGAAAATCAGGCAAAGAAATGGGCAGTTCGAAAGGGCATGAGACAGGAAAAGAATGCAATAGTTAATGTTTATGAATTATCTGAAGCATGGGATGATTTTAAGATATTATCTTTTGAAAAAGAGAATGAGAAATGGCTTGATTTTGTGTGTGCATGTAGAAAGGGACAGCCATTAAATAAAGAATATGACATTATTATAGGAAATGTTGCGGATGATGACGTGTTTAAGACTGTAGATATGTATTTTAGAGGTTTGTGGGATAAGGAAAAGGTATTAGGTGAATTGCGATACTATAAGATGAATAATCAAATATGTATTGTAAATCAAGAAACACTGAATCGACTTATCACTTTTAAAAGAGCATATGAGGTGGAAAACAATGGTAGATAAGAAGCAATTGGAAGAAGTTTATAAGCAGAATTTGGAAAATGATATCATCAATGTAATTTCCGAAATGAAAGGGATTGATTTACGAAAAGCATTTGACATTTATTATTCCAGTAAGTTGGCTGAACAAATTTCAAATGACAGTTATGGAATAGAAAATATGGATGCAAAATATCTGGCGGAAGATTTGATTGAGAATGAGCCGGAGCTTTTTGAATAAATATCGTAAGAAAATTGCAATTAGCGTTGATTGGATAGTCGTATAAAAACTGAGAAAGTAACCGCTGAGTTATTCTCGATAATTCGAAAATAATATCAATAACGCAAATCAAGTGGTCAAATATTCGGATACTATGGAAATGAAAGGAATAAGAGTGTAAGTGGAAAAAGGAGAGAGGTATCTTTTGAGGGGAACGAAAATATATGATGAAGAGCAATTAAAAGAAAAGATATTAAAAAGTAGAAATTACAAATAAGATACAGTATACTAATAACAAACACAAAATTTTGAAAGAGGAATATAGTATGTGTAAAATAAAACGAGTTAGATATGAAAAGTGTCCGCTGATAGAAGTAACATACCAGCTAAATTTTCCAACCATTTTATCTATTGAAGCAGAAATGCCTGTTAAGTATCAAAATGCAATTAGAAAAAATTTTCCACAATATAGAACGCAAACGGAACAGGAAGGTGAAATTACCGTTAATATAAACGGAGAAGAGGTAAATCCTATTTTTCGGCAACGTCCAATAAAAAAAATTCATCACTTTATTTCAGAGGATGGACAATGGAGAATAACTTTAGCAAAAAATCAATTGGCAATTTCAACATTACAATATGAACAATGGGAAGATATGAAAGAAAAATTTAAAACCCCATTACAAGCTTTTGCGGATATTTATGATCAATCTTATTTTGATAGAATCGGGTTGAGATATATTGATGCTATTGATAGGGAAAAGCTAAATTTAAAAGATACGGAGTGGCGAGACTTAATAAAACCCCATTTATTGGGATGTTTAGGTTGGCAAAGTGAAGAACCTTTTAAAATTAAAACATCAACTTTGAATACAGAGATAATTATGGAGGATGTGTCAGTCAAAATATCGTCTGGTTTAGGAATGATTAATAAAGAAGATAAATTAACAGATGAGGCTTTTATTTTAGATTGTGATTATTTTAAAGTTGGAAAGGTTGAATTATCAGAGATTGATTCGATTGGAACGAAATTACATCAAAAATCTACGACTTTTTTTAGAAATTCAATTACAAAAAAATTACATGAAGCAATGGAACCACAAGAAATAGAGGAATAGATATGAAGATAAATTATTTGGAGAATACGCAAGATTTCTTAAACAAGGAATCATATTTAGATTCTTTAGACACATATTTTATTCAGGATGTATATTCAATGGGATTAGATGAAGAAATTGATATTTTTTCAGAACTTCCTATAGAACTATTTGCAGGAAATTCCAAAAATCAAATGAATAACGTTATGCAGGTGTTCAAAAAGGAATATACGAGATATGTAAGTGTTAAAGAAATGAGTACTGTTTTGCCAAAACTAAAATACTATATTGATGAAGATGGTGCATCAATAATTCAATTAGCATCATCATGGAATGAGGGCAATGCGTCTTTGTATTTCGCTTTTGAAGACGATGAACGGGAAAGTAGTTTTGGAATGGTATGGAATGATAACGAAAGGCAAAATTTTGAATCAAGAAGTGGAAGTATTATTTTGAATAATATAGATGATATTATTCGTGAAATTTTAGATTTTATATTTAGGGTTTATTAGTTATGGAAAATACAGAAGAAATATATCCAGATAAAATGTTGCGTGGAATTTCATCTTTTGCGTTTATTGAGGAAGGAATTTTACGAGATGATGCATTCAATTTAGATCCAGTTAGAGAGGATGGTTATTGTGAAATATCAGTTACTTGGTATGATAATCAAGATGCATTTGATGTTATAATGGCTCAAATGTCAGATCGGCGGAATGAACTTCAATTTAAGGCGGGGGCTGCAGAACTAGATAGAGCGGAGTTGATTCGTAAAATGAAAATGCATTTTATTACTTCAAATATGAAATACGAAAGAAGGCCAACTTCAACCAATAAATATCATGGAAATGTACTTGTGAAAAATAGCTTAGACAAAAAAATAAAGCGATTAATAAAATGTGGTTTGGCAACATTAGCAAATGAAACAATATATCCAAATCCCAATTTCAAAGATACAGAATAATTTTTGTTAACAATAAAAGTAATAGGTGTTTATAATACATAGCCGATTGGATCTGAAAGAATCAATCGGTTTTTCTATGCTCATTTTTATACATAGCAAGTCCCGTAAAAAGGATTGGCTATTAAATTTTTCGAGGAAGGAGGAAACCATATGACTAAGTGTAAAGTAATTGTCCTTGCAAATCAGAAGGGAGGAACAGCAAAGACTACAACAACATTGAATCTAGGAATCGGTCTTGCACATCAGGGGCGGAAAGTATTATTGGTTGATGCTGATCCACAGGGAGACTTAACAACCGCATTAGGGTGGATTGATGCAGATAATCTTCCGATTACATTGGATACGCAAATGAAGAAAATATTACAAGACGAACCATTTGTGTATAACGAGGGAATTTTACATCACAAAGAGGGTGTAGATATTATTCCGACCAACATTGAGTTATCGGGTATGGAAATCTCACTGGTAAATGCCATGAGCAGAGAGCAGACTTTAAAGCTGTATCTGTCAGATTTGAAAAAGGATTATGATTATATTCTGATTGATTGTATGCCTAGTTTGGGAATGTTGACTATCAATGCATTAGCTGCCGCAGACAGTGTAATTGTTCCAGTGCAGGCTCATTATCTTCCATTAAAAGGTATGACACAGTTAATGAAAACAATCGGTAAGGTGCAAAGACAGCTAAATCCTAATCTGAAGATTGATGGAGTATTGCTGACACTTGCAGATATGAGGACAAAACTTGCAAGGACAACAGAGGATAGTCTTAGAGAAAATTATGGGAAACATATCTGAATTTTCAAAACGGTTATTCCAGTGGCTATCACAGCAGCAGAAAGCAGTGCAGCAGGAAAGAGCATTTATGAGTATGACAAGAATGGAACTGTTGCAAAGGCGTATGCAGAATT
>ENA-ORVG01000783-ORVG01000783.1-human-gut-metagenome-genome-assembly--contig:-NODE-783-length-42502-cov-12.027564_pt1 | contig 42502 bp, 37 predicted proteins | sample MGYA00242091_ERZ509233 | MGnify/ENA primary metagenome ERZ509233 (study PRJEB26280, sample SAMEA2338840) | human gut metagenome | biome: human gut; feature: human-associated habitat; material: faeces... | reverse complement strand
CGATATGGTCTTCCTTAACCTGCTCTACGAATTTGTAACGGCCGGTACCGATTACATTGTCAGCAACCTGCTCTTCTGTGCCAACTTCTGCAATTTCCTGTTTTAATACATACAGCTGGGCAACGTCAAACAGCATTAAAGGGTTTGGTCTTTCAGTCTTAATAACAACGGTATTTGCATCAGGCGCTTCCACAGACTCAAAGCTGGATGTGTAGCTGCTGTATGCAGATGGGGAATCAGGATTGGAAGCCAGTTTGATGGATGCAACAACGTCGCCGGAATCCATTACATCACCATCATGGAACTTAACGCCTTCTCTTAAATGGAAGGTCCAGGTTAAACCATCCTCAGAGGTCTCCCAGCTTTCTGCCAGACAAGGAACGATCTCACCTTCTTCATCGAATTTGGTAAGGCACTCACCGATAGCATAACGGGAAACAACCCAGCTGAAGTACTGCTCTGTAGGCTCCAGAGTATCAGCAAAGCTTGTTACACCGATTGTGATCTCTTTTGCATCTGCTGCGTGAGTTACGGTTGCCATGGAAAATGTCATTGTACATGCAAGTGCTACTGCTAAAACTTTTTTAAATAATGTATTCTTCATATATTCCTCCTGAAATATTTAGGTAAGTGGTGAAGTCCACGGTTCAGTACGGAAGCCGCAGAACTCTTTGTTTTTATTTTCTTATTTTATATTTTCTTACTCCTGTCTTGGGTCAAGAACGTCACGGATGCTGTCACCAAGCATGTTGAAGATAACTACGCAGATTACAATCGCGATACCTGGGTAGATCATCAGCCATGGTGCTTTTGCCATGTAAGTTCTTCCCTCGTTCAGCATCAGTCCCCATTCCGGTGTCGGCGCTGTAGCACCAAAACCAAGGAAGGATAAGGATGCCAGTTCCAGCATCATGGTTCCGATATCTGCTGCTGCAGTTACTACCATCTGAGTAACCATGTTCGGAAGAACATGTACAAGCAGGATCTTCCATGTCCTGGTTCCGTTTACGACTGCTGCTTCAATATAAAGGTTCTTCTTTACTCTCAGTACCATGCTTCGTGCAAGACGGGCATATTTGGTCCAACTTACCGCTGCAATGGAGATAACGGCATTCACAAGGTTTGGTCCCAGCATACCGGCGATTGCGATTGCAAGCACCAGACCGGGGAAAGAGATCATCATATCTGCGATACGCATGATCACACCGTCCACGATTCCTCCGAAGTATCCGGCGATCACTCCAAGAAATGTACCGATCACAAAGATAACTGCCACCAGACATAAGGTCATAATCAGAGAAGTTCTGGTTCCAAAAATAACTCGTGATAACAGATCACGTCCCAGCTTATCTGTCCCAAAGGGATGTGCAGAACTTGGAGCCTGAAGTGATTCCAGCATCACTGCATCCAGCGGGTCGTAGGGTGCGATCTGTGGGGCAAACACAGCCACACCGACTACGACCAACGCCAGTATCGAAAAAAGGGTAAACTGCTTATTTTCTTTAAATACTTTCGCTAACTTCAATTATCTATCCTCCTTAAGTCTTGGATCCAGATAAGTATAGGACAGATCCACAAGCAGATTGATACACATATACAGGATAGCGATCCACAGTACATATCCCTGAACCAGCGGATAATCGCGACAGGAGATTGCTTTGACTGCCATATTTCCCATACCCGGCCAGTTGTAGATAATCTCAACGACTGCAGTACCGCCAAGAAGACTTCCCAGGGAAAGTCCAAGCAGAGTTACCAACGGAAGCATTACATTTGGAAGAACATGTCTCCATAAAATCACACGCTCCTTAATACCTCTCATACGTGCACCTGTTACATAATCCTGATGAAGTTCCTCCAGAACCGCACTTCTTACCTGTCTGGTATATTTTGCAGACATGGCAAGTGCAAGAGTCAGCGCCGGGAGGATCATGGATTTAAAATCCGTACTGCCTCCTGCAACATTGATCCAGCGAAGCTGAACACCAAAGATGCTGAGAAGGATCAGGCCCAGCCAGAAGCTTGGAACAGATACTCCCACAAAGGTAATTCCTCTCACAAAATAATCCGGGAATTTGTTCTGATATACAGCGGCCAGGATTCCAAGCGGTATGGAAATAATGACCATCATCAGAAGTGCCAGCAACGACATCCTCAGCGTCGGCCAGAAACAGGATACCAGTTTATCTGTTACCGGCATTTTGAAAGAATAGGACTGTCCCATATCTCCTGTAACAACACCCTTCAGCCAGGAACCATACTGCACGAGAAAGGGCTGATCAAGGCCAAGCTCATGTCTTGTCTGTTCCAGAAGCTCTGGTGTAGGAAGATTACCACACTCTGTCAGCATGATCTCCGCAGGATCACCAGGTGACAGGTAGGTCAGTCCAAATGTGAAAAAGCTGATTCCAAATAATACAATGATGATCTGGAGAAATCTTTTTCCTACTTGTTTCTTTGTCACGTTTTACTCCTTTCCTCATTTGATGCGATTTTAACATTGCCGTTTTAATTTAGTTAGATAAAAGAAACTATTGGATTCTTAATATGCAGAATATGCATGGAATTTTAGAAAATTTGCACGAAAAAAGCCCGTGACGAAATACGGGCACACAAAATAAATATGCTTCCTATCTTCCGTAAGAATCATTTTAAAACAATTGCAAGCAGGTCTCCTGACTTAGGATCCTTACCCTCAGACACCTTCCCGGTCTATTTCTCACGCACTCGACCAGTGGTACTTTGTCTGAGGATTTCCCCTTACAGTGACGGGATCGTACCGGATTTACACCGGTTTCCCTATTAATCCTCTCAGAACTTACAACGGCTGATGTGAAAATCAGCAAATGCTGTCAAATTACTGAAACATTATATGATAAAACTATAGTTTATGTCTATGGAAAAATGTTATATTTTTAGAAAACTCATAAATTTTGTTAAAGATGCTTGAATTGTATATATCCCCCATGGGGGATTTGACAATTGGATTTATCTGATCTGCTAAAAAAACACGGATTTTACCTCGCTATTTTTACAAATAGAATAGCAAATGGTAAAACCCGGTTTTCTTACTGTTTCAATATGATTTCAGACAGAAGCGTTCTGAAAAGGTTGTTTACTATCAGGTCAGAGTCTCCGTGATCGCTGCATATGCGATCATTGGTCCGTCTTCAATAATGTTCAGACTGGCTGTCTGATAAAGTACGACTCCGTTTTCAGTTGCAATAGATGTGTAAAGTAAATTTCCATAGTAATCTCTCAGTTCACCCAATTCTTCTCCCTTAAAGAAGTACTCTCCAGGCTTCTTGGATGGATACCAGCATCCGGTATACGGCGCATATTCATAGACTACATTTTCAAGAAGCATCTGACGGTAATGCTTCAGACCATGACATTTCTTTCCCTGGAGATGAAAAACAAGGTGACGGACGTCTCTTTTATCCTGTTCTACTTCCTCCCAGGTCCAGTAGCTGTGTCCGCCTCTTTCGATGAGAATACTTGGAATTCCAAGAGAAGAAGCATAATTGTAGGCGCCACCTGTGGCGGTTGTGGAACGGACCACATATTTTACGCCGATATGCCGTGCCATATGTAATGATTTCTCTGCTGTCTTTTCATCTACAACCCCTACATAATAAACATAGGGATGAAGCTGTTCGAACCCATCTCCGCTATGCAGGTCGATATAATAATCTGCTATGGAAAAAAGCTTTGTCACTATAGCATAGGCAATACGATCTGCAGCTGTTCCCTCAGGATCTCCGGGGAAAACGCGGTTCAGGTTCTTGCCATCCTCATAGACCAGACTCATGGTGCGATGCTCAAAGCCACTGACATTGACCAGTGGAACGATGATCACATTTCCCTTCAGTTCTTCCGGTTGAAATTCTTTTGCAAGTTCCATTGCCGCCTGGATTCCTACATACTCCGCACTGTGTATTCCCGCTGTGATCAGTATCGTCGGTCCGTCTTTCACTCCGCATATCACAGTTGCCGGCATTGCTATGCCGTATCCTGTGATCTTAATTTTCCCCTGTGCCTTCTCTCCTTTTTCAATCACCCAGTCATCAATTTTGATCATTGGTTGTTTCCCTTTTCCTTTTTTATATTTCCGCACTTTTGACGATAAGTATATCATGCCTAACCGAAATTGTACATATTCTTTTAAGATTCCGGGAAAACAGAAAAAAGCTTTCGTAACCGTTCATTCTGATCCGACGTACAAAAGCTTTTTTCCTGAATGATATATAATTTATCTTTTTACCAATTCTTTGGTGATTTCTTCCCAGCTGACTCCTTTTTCCACCATAAGTACCATCATATGATAAAGAAAATCTGAAATTTCGTATTTAATCTCTTCTTTATCTGGATTTTTGGCTGCAATGACGATCTCTGTGCATTCTTCACCGACTTTTTTCAAAATCTTGTCAATTCCCTTATCAAAAAGATAATTGGTATAGGAACCTTCCTTTGGATGTTCTTTTCGGTCAGTGATCACATCATACACATTCTGGAACACGTGAAGTGGGTTGGTATCATCGTACTCTTTTTTCAGCAGCGGTTTGAAGAAACAGGTACGGTTTCCTGTATGGCAGGCTGCGCCAATCTGCTCCACTTTGGCAAGGATCGTATCATTATCACAGTCAATAGTAAGAGACTTTACATACTGTACGTGTCCGGATGTCAGACCTTTGGTCCAGAGCTCATTCCGGCTGCGACTCCAGTATGTCATTTTTCCAAGCTTCAATGTTGTGTTAAAAGCAAACTCATTCATATAGGCCAGCATCAGTACTTCATCCGTCCGGTAATCCTGGACAATAACCGGAACCATTCCGTCACTGTTTAATTTAAAGTCCGACCATGCAATATTACTTTTATATGTGTTTACCGGAATTCCGGCTTCTTCGCAGGTTTCCTTAAATGTATGCAGATCATTTTCAAGACTGCTTACATAAGCACCGCAAAGTCCGGACACAGCTGGTTCTCCTAAAAGCTCCAGAACGTTCTCAGATCTGTTTTCATCGGTATGAAGAACAATGGAAATCTGAGAAATCTCTGCAATTTCATTTTCGACAGTGTCCAAAGCCAGAACAGTGTCTGCATATGTTTCGATCAGATCCTGATTTTCTGTGAATTCTCTCAGATCAGAGATGCTGATCATCATACGCTCTTTTCCAAAGCGCCGGGATACTTCTTCCAGAAGCTTGATATTATTCTCTTTCGAAAAATTCAGTACAACTTTGGCACATCCCGCATAGATCAGCTTTTTTACATCTTCCATACGTTTGATATTTCCCGCTGCGATCACCGGGATCTCAGATACCTGACAGATATCACGGATTTTTCCGATCGCACGGTCATGCTCTGCATCTGCGGAAGAAAAGTCAAATACCAGAAGCTCATCTGCCCCATTGTCACCGTAAAATTTTGCAAGTGTTTCTACATTTCCGTCTCCGAAAAGATTTCTCTGTCCAAATCCGGTTACCGCCTTTTCTGAATGAAGATAAAGGCATGGGATCAACTGTTTGTTCATAAGTGGTCTCCTTCTGTATCAGAGGCTTCCCTTGGTAGAAAGCACGTCTGTGATCCGGGAATCGTACTGTGTTGCTGCATCAAGGGCTTTCGCAAAGCTTTTAAACATGGCCTCTGCCACATGATGGCTGTTTCCTCCGGAAAGAACCTTGATGTGAAGATTCATTGCTACGGAATAGGATACTGCATAAAAGAATTCCTTTACCATCTCTGTAGCCATATCTCCTATTTTTTCCGTAGAAAACGCTGCATCCCATCCAAGATAAGGTCTTCCGGAAAGATCTACTGCGCAGAGCACAAGCACTTCATCCATAGGAAGGATACAGCTGCCGTAACGTTTGATTCCTTTTTTGTCGCCAACTGCCTCACGGATAGCGTTTCCAAGGACGATCCCTGTATCTTCAATGGTGTGATGATCATCTACATTCAGATCACCGTGGACTCTCAGCGTAAGATCATACAGTCCATGGCGCGTAAAACCGTCCAGCATATGGTCAAAAAAGCCAATGCCTGTATCAATATCGGAACTTCCTGTTCCATCAATATTCAGCTGCAGACGTATCTGCGTTTCTTTTGTGTTTCTTTCGATCAGTGCTTCTCTTGCCATTATTCGTTCTCCTTGTCCTCTTCCTCAAAACGGACTGCAATGGAATTTGCGTGTGCAGTCAGCTGTTCCGATGTGGCAAACTGGATAATGTCCTTGTGGATTTTTCGGAGTGCTTTCCTGGAATAATATACAATACTGGATTTCTTGATAAAATCATCTACAGAAAGTGCGGAGAAAAATTTTGCGGTTCCATTGGTAGGAAGCACATGGTTTGGTCCTGCAAAATAATCTCCAAGGGGTTCAGAGCTGTGCTCTCCGATAAAGATCGCACCTGCATTTCGTACCTTCATCATATCTTCAAAAGGATTCTTTGTGACGATCTCCATATGCTCAGAAGCAATTTCATTGGCAGCCTCAATGGCCTCGTCCATATCTTCTGCGATCAGGATATAACCAAAGTTCTCCAGGGATTTCTCAATAATGGCTTTTCTGGAAAGTACCTCAACAAAACCTCTGACTTCTTTATCTACCTGATCTGCAAATTCCTCATTTGTTGTGATCAGGATCGCAGATGCCATCTCATCATGTTCTGCCTGAGAAAGAAGATCTGCTGCAATATAACGAGGATTTGCAGTCTCATCTGCAAGAACGAGGATCTCGCTTGGGCCGGCAATAGAATCAATGCTTACGTATCCATAAACTGCCTTTTTTGCAAGCGCAACAAAAATATTTCCGGGTCCTACGATCTTGTCAACCTTTGGAATACTCTCGGTTCCATATGCAAGTGCTCCGATGGCCTGTGCACCACCCACTTTATAGATTTCATCTGCTCCGGCTTCGTTGGCAGCAACAAGTGTGCTTGGATTTACTTTTCCGTCTTTTCCAGGAGGTGTTGTCATTACAATACGGTCAACACCGGCAACTTTTGCAGGAACGATATTCATAAGCACGGAAGACGGATATACAGCCTTTCCACCGGGAACGTAAACACCTACACAGTTCAGAGCGGTTACCTTCTGACCAAGCATGGTTCCGTCTGTTGTGCTTGTGAACCAGCTGTTCTGAAGTTGCTTTTCGTGATAGCTGCGGATATTCACCAATGCTTTTTTGATCACATCGATCAGGGAAGGATCTACCAGCTTGTATGCTTCCTCGATCTCCTCAGGGGTTACACGGATCGTATCCTTTGTCACTTCGACTTTATCAAATTCTCTGGTAAATGCAAATAACGCGGTATCTCCCTCTGCTTTTACTTTGGCAAGGATATTTGCTACTGCATCCTCGTATTTTCCATAATTATTAGGGCTTCTTTTTAAGAGAGTTTCCAGAATATCTTTTGTAGATTCTTTGGTGAGTTTTACCTTACGCATAATAAATTCTGCCTTCTTTCTGTATTTTGGAGGTTCATCTGTTGTTCAGTTTATTTGATCACACCTCGAAGTTCCGTGATCAGTTTGCGGATCCGTTCATCTTCCATTTTCATGCTGACCTGATTGACTACCATACGTGCAGACAGCGGGCAGACTTCTTCCAGCACCTTCAGGCCATTCTCGCGAAGGGTGCTTCCGGTTTCCACGATATCCACGATAACCTCGGAAAGTCCTACGATCGGTGCAAGCTCGATGGAACCGTTCAGCTTAATGATCTCCACAGTCTGATGCTTTTTGTTATAGAAGTAATCCTTTGCAATATTTGGATATTTTGTAGCTACACGGATCAGCTGATTGTTATTCAGGACTTCTCTGGCGCTTTCAGGGCCGCATACGCACATGCGGCATGCTCCAAATCCAAGATCCATAACCTCATATAGCTTTCTTCCTTCTTCCAGAATGGTATCCTTACCTACGATACCGATATCTGCTGCACCATACTCTACATAAGTCGGCACATCCGGACCTTTTGCAAGGAAAAACTTCAGCTTCAGTTCCTCATTGGTAAAGATCAGCTTTCGGGAATCTTTGTCACGCATCTCCTCACATGTAATACCGATCTTCTCAAACATATCCAGTGTTTTGTTGGCCAGACGCCCTTTTGTGAGGGCAAATGTAAGATATCTCATCAGTCCTGCTCCTCCTTTGCCGGGCACAATGCCACTTTTTTACCTTTATTTCGAAGCGCCATTGCTTCCTGGATCGCTTTTTTCAGATTTCCCGGATCATAGGTGATCACAATGGTTTTATCGCCAGCCGGAACAGCCAGCTTCTGTCTGGAAAGCGCGAGCATCAGGTTATCGACCACAATGGCAAATCCAATGGAAGAAGCCGGTTTTCCGAAATGCTTCATCAATTCGTTGTAGCGTCCGCCCTTGATCAGGGGTTCACCGGTTCCATATGTATAAGCCTGGAAAATGATCCCTGTATAATAACGGAACTTACTGAGCATTCCAAAATCAAAAGCAATGTATTTCTCACAGCCGTATACTTTCAGGATCTCATAAATTTCTTCCAGTCGTTTTACTGCAGAAAGTGCTTCCGGATTGGAGGTGAGTTTTTTTGCTTTTTCCAGCACTTCTGCTGAACCGAACATCTGAGGCAGTTCAGCAAAAGCCTTGGAAAGGTTATCACCTAAATTCTGTCCCTTAAGAAGTTCTTCCACACCAAAATAATTCTTCTGAGAGATCAGCTCACGAAGATGCTCTTCTATCTCCGGCTCCAGATCTGCCTCTGCAAGCAGGGATTTATAATAATCTACCTGGCCTACGCTAACCTGGAATTCGGTAAGTCCTGCTGCCTTCAGACACTCCACGGTCATAGCAAGGATCTCAGCATCTGCTGCTGCAGAATCATCTCCCATATGCTCAACACCCATCTGAGTATTTTCCTTCATCTGACCTCTGTAACTGGAATTGTTGATAAATGTATTTCCGGTATAACAAAGTCTTACAGGTCCTTTTTCCGGATCAAAATAAGTTGCACATGCTCTGGAAACAGACGGTGTAAAGTCAGGTCTGAGGACAAGTGTGTTTCCCTCTCTGTCAAAAAATTTATATAAATCCTTGGATGGGATCGTTCCTACTTCATTGCTGAACACTTCAAAATACTCAAATCCCGGTGTTTCTATATCTTCATATCCATATCTTGAAAACACCTGGTGGAGCTCCCTCTGGAGCCGTTTTTTGCGGCTGCATTCCTCTCCATAAATGTCCCGCACACCTTCAGGTGTATGAAAAATACGCTGCATGTTCATTTCCTCCGTAACACGTTTTGAGATTTTCTGTGTTCCACTTTAATTCGCTACCATGCTACCACAGAAAAACTTAAATTTGATTATATAGGAAACCTTTCCAAAAGTCAATCCCGTAATTGCAGATCTTTCTGGATCCCTTCCAGATAAGGAACCAGAAATCCATTTTTTCCGGAAAGATAAAATTCCTCGTCCAGCTCTTCCCGACGAAAACTTTTTCGTCCGCCGTCTTCCATCCTTTTCCAGAATTCCTTCAGCTTACGAAGGGTAAGATAATAAAAAACATTATCTGCGCTGAAATAGATCAGAAAAAAAGCAATCCCCTTCTGCTTTTCAAACTCATCCATAAATGATACCTGATGAGGATGAATGTTCGCAAGGGGAAAAGTTTTTACACAACATTCTTTTGCATCGAAGCAGACAGGGATTCCCTGTACTGCTCCGATATAATCTACGGTACTTTTCTGTTCAAAATATGCCAGCGTGATATGCCGGGAGGTTTTATCCATTTTAACCGGAGTGATCGGCGTCGGAATTTTCTGGATGAGGGCCAGTCCCTTTTCCCTGTACTGCTCATTGGTACGATTGATAAGTTCCTCCAGAGTAGAACCACGAAGTCCTCTGCTGTTCCATGTTGCCATAAAGTCTGCCCTTTAATTTAGAAGTTTGATGGATGGGAAATAACGGATCTCCGCCTTTCCGACGATCTGATCAAACTGTACATATGTATTCTGCCAGTATCGGGAATCCTTGGAATTGTTACGGTTGTCGCCCATCATAAAGTAACAGTTTTCCGGTACTTCGTATGGTCCGAAGCTTCCAAGAGGAGTTTCCGACACAAAGGAATCATCCAGAGGTGTCTCTGAATCATTGATATAAACTTTACCATCTTTGATCTCTACTTTATCTCCGGGAAGACCGATGATACGTTTGATGAACAGCTGGGACTCATCATCCGGATATTTGAAGATCACAATGTCAAAGCGTTCCGGATCTTTCCATTTTTTTGAGATCTCGTGACCAAATACATCCATATTCAGACCATAGGCCAGACGATAGCCAAAGATACGATCTCCGGTCATAATGGTATTTTCCATAGATTCTGACGGGATCTTTGCATTGATCAGTACTACATTGTTGATAACCAGGACTACAACTACCACGATGATGATCATCTTGACGTAATCCCATATTTCATTCCAGATTTTCATAATAACTCTCCTCCAACTTTTCCTCTTTTAGTGTTCTGAGAAAGATTTCCGGAAGCGGTGCCGTAAAGACCTTCCCGGATAAATATGACAGGCTTCCTTTCATAGATGGAAACTCCATTCGAAAAGAATGAAGCAGCTGTCCTTTCAGTTTTTTATCGGCTTTTCCATATTTGGGATCACCAACAATCGAATGTCCCTCCGAAGCAAGGTGAGCTCGGATCTGATGTGCACGTCCTGTGATCAGTTCAACCTTAAGAAGGGTACGGGTTCCATTGGTACCCAACGGGTAATACTTTGTTTCCACTGGAAGGGCATTTTCTTTCTCTTGTTTATAGATGGTTACTTTATTGCTTTTTTTATCTTTTGCCAGATAACCTTTGATATATCTTTCTTCTTTTAAAACTCCCTCCACAAGACAGAGGTAATATTTATGAAGTTCCCTGGACTTGAACATCCCTGAAAGTTCCTGCAGACCGGAAAGGCTTTTGCCTGCCGCTATCAGCCCGCTGGTATTGCGGTCAAGGCGGTTGCATACGGAAGGACGAAAGGTTCTCAGATCATTCTCTGTAAGAGAGCCATTTTTCAGAAGATAGCCAGTCAGATATTCTACCAGTGAAGGGGTTCCGTCATCAGCAGGCTGAGAAAGCATTCCTGCCGGTTTGTTGATCAACAGGATATTTTCATCCTCGTAAATGATATCCAGAGCATAATGTGCCCGTGGAGCAGAATCATTTCCGCTGAATTTTTCAAATGTTTCATCACTTAAAAACAGTTTTACATGATCTCCTGAAAACAGCTTTTCATTCCCGGTGGCTTTTTTTCCATTGAGCGTGATATTTTTTTTCCTCATCATTTTGTAGAAAAAGCTCTTTGGAGCTTCACGGAGAAGCTTGGCCAAATATTTGTCAAAACGCTGTCCGGCCTCGTTTTCGTTAATGATAAATTCTTTCATTATATAATGCTCCTACAGACAGATTGCCAGGATCGTATGTTTGATCAGTTCTTCCCTGGAAAGATCCGGGTATCGCTCATCCGGCGTGAATTTAATCCCATTTCTTAAAGATTCTTTGTGCTCATTCATGGAATCCAGACGTTCCAGATAGGGTTTCAGGTCCCTCAGGATCTTTACATCTACTTTATATCCGTTTTTACGGATGATTTTCTGTGACTGCTCTGCAAGGTAGGCGATATCTGCTTTTGGATCACTGGTATAACCCACTACTGTATTTCCGCACACGGCAACAGCGTCCAGATAACCGCTTTTCTCATAAAAAGTCATGTACATTTCATAGGACATGACCAGGTCACCGGCATGCTTGCGGATCTCTTTATAGAGCTTTTCATCCATAGGATGACGTAACAGGATCATGATCAGGCTTACCATGGATTTACATCCTGGCAGACAGCCTACTACGGTCAGAACCGTCCAGACTGTCATTCTTGTTCCGTTGACGGCCCACGCCACAAAGAAAATGAGCAGTGGAAACGAAAATAATCCTGCGGTGATCAGGAGTCTTCGTTTTTTTTCGCTGTTAAAATAACCGAAATCACCTTTTTTTGTTTTTCTTTTTCTGGTATCTTTCATGTGCCGAACTCCTTGTCTGTGTTTTTTTGGCTTTTTTATGAAGCTCTCTGGGACGGATCAGACATTTCGGTCCAAAGCCGACCAGATCCATACGTCCGGTCATCTTAAGTCCTTCCAGGACCAGTTCGCGATTTTCCGGATTTTTATACTGCATCAGTGCTCGCTGTATTGCTTTTTCGTGTGGATTTTTCGGCACATATACCTTTTCGCCTGTCAGCGGATGGATTCCTGTGTAATACATACAGGTAGAAAGTGTTGATGGCGTTGGATAAAAATCCTGAACCTGCTCCGGCGTAAATCCAAGATCACGGACGTATTCCGCAAGCTTCACGGCTTCCTTCATTGTACACCCGGGATGGGACGACATGAAATACGGAACGGCATATTGCTGCTTACCAGTCCGCGCATTTGCTTTTTCATATTCCTTCAGAAAGCCCTCATAAACCTCGTGCCTGGGCTTGCCCATAAACTTCAGGACTTCATCAGAAACATGCTCCGGTGCTACTCGCAGCTGACCGCTGATGTGATATTTCACAAGCTCATTAAGAAAAGTTTTATCCGGGTCTGCCATCAGATAATCAAACCGAATGCCGGAACGGACAAAAACTTTTTTAACTTTGGGGATATTTCTGACCTTTCTGAGAAGCTGAAGATAATCCTTGTGGTCTACCGTCAGATTCTTACACGGAGAAGGAAACAGGCACTGCCGCTCCTTGCAGACTCCTTTTGTCAGCTGCTTTTTGCAGGAAGGATAACGAAAATCAGCCGTAGGGCCTCCTACATCATGGATATAGCCTTTAAAATCCGGATCCTCCGTCATCTTTTTAGCTTCTTTCAGAATGGAATCGTGACTTCTTGTCTGAAGGATACGGCCCTGATGAAAGGTCAGCGCACAGAAATTACAGCTTCCAAAGCATCCTCTGTTGCTGGTCAGACTGAATTTGATCTCTTTCAGTGCCGGAATCCCGCCTTCTTTCTGGTACATGGGATGATATCGTCCTGTATAAGGCAGATCGTAAACATCGTCCATTTCCATCTGCGTCAGAGGCTGAGATGGTGGATTCTGTATCACATATCCACGGTTCCCATAAGATTCTGCCAGAGGCTTTGCTGTAAATGGATCTGTGTTTCGGTACTGAATGGCAAAGCTGTCCGCATAAGCTTTTTTATCGGTCTGTACCTGTTCAAATGACGGAAGGACCACCGGATCGTAAACCCTGCTGATATCGTGGCTTTTAAAAACCGTCCCTGCCACATATGTGATCTCCTGGACCGGAATCCCGCTTTGCAGGGCTTCTGCGATCTCCAGGATGGAATGTTCCCCCATTCCATAAGAGATCAGATCCGCACCGGAATCGATCAGAATACTGTGCTTGACCTTATTTTCCCAATAATCGTAATGTGCCATTCTTCGAAGGCTGGCTTCGATCCCGCCAAGAATGATAGGCGTATGTTTATAGGTCTGCCGGATCAGATTGCTGTATACAACAGAAGCCCTGTCCGGTCTTAATCCCATTTTTCCTCCCGGAGAATAGGCATCTGTGCTTCGGTGCTTTTTGGAAACCGTATAATGATTCACCATGGAATCCATGTTTCCTGCTGTAACGAGAAAACCCAGGCGCGGTTCCCCGAACACCTGGATGCTCTCTTTCTTTCGCCAGTCAGGCTGAGGGATCATGCCTACACGATATCCTCTGCTTTCCAGAAGACGTCCAATGATCGCAGATCCAAAAGACGGATGATCCACGTAGGCATCTCCTGTCACGTAGACAAAATCCAACTCATCCCAGCCTCTTGACTTCATATCTTCTCTTGTAACTGGTAAAAAATCCTGCATTTATAATTCCTCGTATGTATGTGTATTAGTACTGTCTGCCCTGTGTTCATATGCTGTGATGGACTGCCTGGGCACGATAACCCTCTGCAATGATATCCAGCTGCCTGTGGAAGCGTTCCAGCTGACGCAGATCCTTGGTTTTGAATACCCGCAAGAACTCATCCTGTATTTTGCTGACTTCCCGTTCACTGGAAACACGGTAGAGATTTTCAATATTATTCAAAATATCCTTTACAAGATTGGACTGCATCTGAGATGAATTCTGGGCATCCATGATCTCATTGCGCACAGAAGACATTTCATGATCCAGCGAAATGATCGCATCGGATGCTTTACTAAGACGTTCTGCTACATGAGGAGGCATATCACCTTTGTATTTATACTGAAGGGAATGTTCGATCGTTGCCCAGAAATTCATTGCCATGGTACGGATCTGTATTTCTACCTGAAGCCGTTTCGGCCCATGAATAGTCTCCACTGTATAATAAAGGATCATGTGATAACTCCGGTAACCGCTCTGCTTGATATGCGTCAGATAGTTCTTTTCACTTTTGACTTCCATATCTGTTCTTTTTCGGATGATCGCAGCAACGGTATCGATATCTTCTTCAAACTGACAAATGATCCGTACTCCTGCCAGATCTTCCATTTCTGTTTCCAGCTGTTCGATCGGGATATCTTTACGCTGCATTTTCTCCAGGATACTGGAAACGCTTTTTACTCTTCCACTGACTTGTTCAATGGGAGAATAACGATCATTTTCGTGATACTCTTCTATCATATGTTTAAACTTGACTGTCAGTTCTTTGACAGCCAGCTCGTAAGGGCACAAAATACTTCGCCATAACTGTATTTCCATGTTGCTCGCTCCTTATCATCTGCCGCCAGTCTCTTTTTGGTTTTGGTGACAGCGGCATACATTTTTTATTATAACATATGTTTTGAAAAAAAAGGGATTGTTTATCAATTTTTTATTAAAAAAATATAGAATTATTTTCCTTTTTGTGTGATGCATCCACAAATCTATATATATGTATAATTCTGTATTTTATGAATATTTTTTATCAGGGCATAAAAATACCCTGGAGAAACCTTACGTCTCTCCAGGGTAAAAGTTCGAACATACTCCGAACGGGATCAGTCTTTCAGATTTTTGAGAACCTGTACAAGATAGTTCCATACTCTTTCTGTGGAAGCAATGCTGAGAACCTCCTCGGATGTATGGATATCCTTCATATCCGGTCCAAGGGATACACAGTCCAGTCCTTCCATTTTTTTATAGAAAAGCCCGCATTCAAGGCCTGCGTGGATCGCTACGACTTCAGGCTTATGTCCGTACATTTCCTCAAAAACTGCAACCATTTTATCTCGTAATGGAGATTCCTTTCTGTACTCCCATGCCGGGTATGCACCCTGTACTTCATAGTCACCACCAAGAAATTCTGTGAGATATTCAATTTTATCAGATAATGCACTGCATGCAGCGTCTACAGAGCTTCTTACACTGGAACTTGCAAAAAGCTCGTCCCTATCCAGACGGAGGATACCGATATTGCTGGAGGTTTCCACCAGGCCTTTGATGGTTCCGCTCATTTTCTGGATTCCGAATGGTACATTCTGCAGATAAAATACGATCTTTTCCTGACTTGTAGGATGAAGAACCTCTGCTGTTGCAGTACCCTTTTCTGTTATTTCAAAAGTAATGTTTTCGTCAGAACCAGTATATTCTTCACGGAGCTGCTCCTGGAGCTCTTTTGCGTAAGCTTTTACCTCAGCAACGGAATCCGTAAGAAATTCTGCGGTGCACTCTCTTGTAATGGCATTGTCTTTCTGTCCGCCTGTAAGAGAAATAAGGGCATATTCCGCTTTTTTCTTAAGTCCGTAAAGAAACCGTCCCATAAGTTTATTGGCATTCGCTCTGTTCTTGTCAATCTCGGCACCGGAATGTCCGCCCATAAGTCCACAGACTTTGACCTGTACCTTTTCTCCTTCTCCTTCTACGCGCTGGACAGGGATATGGCTGATACCGGAAAGACCGCCGGCACAGCTGATCCAGAGACTTCCCTCCGCTTCAGAATCCAGATTGATAAATCTTCTTCCCTTCAGCACGCTGCAGTCCAGACCGACTGCACCAAGAAGACCAATCTCCTCATCAACCGTGAGCAGTACTTCAAGAGGAGGGTGTGGAATATCTGTACTGTCAAGAAGAGCAAGGCCATAAGCAACTGCAATACCATCATCACCGCCAAGAGTTGTTCCGTTGGCTGTGATATAACCATCTTTTACAGAGATGTTCAAACCATCTTTTGTAAAATCATGATCTACATCCGGTCGTTTTTCACATACCATGTCCATGTGGCCCTGGATGATCACTGTGGGAGAATTCTCATATCCTGGTGTGCCTGGCTTGTAGATCACTACATTATTCAGCTCATCCTGTACATATCTGAATCCATGATCCTTCGCGAATTCCACAAGGAAATCACTGATCTGTTTTGTATTTCTGGAACCATGAGGAATCTTGCAGATTTCTTCAAAATAATGAAAAACTCTCTTTGGTTCACAATTTTCTAATACTGGCATAAATTCTGCCTCCTTCTGCTTCATAAATTCATTTGTCTTTTATAATAATCATATACTGTAAAAAAAGCAAGGACCTGTTTTTATGAAACGAAAAATAATCATATTTTTCTATATCTGCCTGTTGTTTTTTCTGCTTTTTCACCCAAAAGAAGCTCTTACCGGAGTAAAAAATGGACTTGGATTGTGGTTGAATATCATGATTCCCACTCTGCTGCCATTTCTGATCCTGACAGGAGCATTATTAAAAACTGGAAATATCCGGAAGCTTCTGAAACCATCTGCTTTCTTCTGGAAAACGTTTTTCGGGCTTTCACCTGCTGGAGCCTATGTTCTGATCCTGGGTCTGTTATGCGGATATCCTATGGGAGCCAAACTGGCACATGATCTGTACATAGACCAGCAGATTTCCCGCAGAGAAGGGGAATATCTTCTTACGTTTAGCTGCAATGCAAGTCCCGCATTTATCATTTCCTATCTTTCCGGGATACTCTTGAAAAATAAGATATCAGCAGTACAGATGATCCTCACTTTTCTGGCGGCAGATCTCTTTTGTATGCTGTTTTTTCGTTTCGTTGTATATCGCGGGCATACCGTGGACTCTGTCTGCGTAAACAAGATAAAAAAAGAGACATACCAACAGGACTCCATAGGAGTCATCCTGGATGTCTCGATCATGGACGGATTTGAAACCATCACACGTCTCGGGGGCTATATTCTCCTCTTCTCACTGATACTAGCCAGTATCAGCTTTTACTGGCCATTTCATGCACAAAGCTGTATGCTGTTCACAGCACCACTGGAACTAACTACCGGGCTGAAACAGATTGCCGGCGCACCGCTGCCATGGAAAAGCAGATACCTTGCTTCTATGCTCCTGACTTCTTTTGGTGGCTTTTGCGTCATGGCTCAGACAAAAAGCGTATTGGAAAACAGTTTGTCACTGATCCCCTACGCTATTTCAAAATGTCTGAACGCCAGTGCGATATTCCTGATCCTAGTTTTCTCCGATATCGTCTAACAGATCTTCGTCTTCTTTTGTTATAGAAGAACTGTCATCATCCTGGAAGGTATTGGAGATTGCCGCTGCCTGAGCAGTCTGTGGTGCAAGCTCCTGACGATTATGATTAACAACCTCAAGGCAGCTCTGCAGAGCATCAATAAATGCTTTATATTTACCACCGGCATCTTCAAGTGTCTGATTCAGGACAGAACCGATATTAGCCATCATATCATCTGTGTATGTGATCGCACTGAGACGAATGCTGTTTGCATCCTGTGTTGCAGAATCAAGAATCTCCTGAGCCTGCTTGTTTGCAGCATTTATGGTCTCATTTGCCTGTGCATATGCTTTCTGCATGATCTCATGCTGTGTAACAAGTTCCTGCGCTTTGGCCTGAGCATCTGCGATCAGACTGTCAGCTTTAGCCTGAGCATCCTCAAGGATCGCATCCTTATTGCTGATGATCTTCTGATAACGTTTGATCTCATCCGGAGTTTTCAGACGAAGTTCACGTAAATACTCCTCAATCTCTTCTTTGTTCACTACGATCTTGGTAGTGGAAAGAGGCTGGAATTTACAGCTGTCCACATACTCTTCAATCTCCTGAATAATCTGTTCAATTCTGCTGCTCATAATACACTCTCCTTATTTCTCTGTTTCTCTTTTTTTCAATTTCTCTTCGACTGCATCCGTAATCTCACGTGGAGCGAATTTGCTCAGATCTCCTCCGAAATTAGCAACTTCTTTCATGATCGTGGAGCTTAAGTATGCATATTCCAGACTGGTTGTAAGAAAAACGGTGTCCACATCCGGTGCCAGAACACGATTAGTCTGGGCCATCTGCAGTTCATATTCAAAATCCGTGACAGCACGAAGCCCTCGAACGATCACCTGGGCATGGTTTTCCCTGGCAAAGTTCACTGACAGGCCCTCGAATGCTTTCACCTCCACATTCGGGATATCTTTTGTCGCCTTTGTTAGTATCTTAACACGTTCTTCTACAGAAAACAACGGACTTTTTGCAGAATTATGCAAAACTCCCACTATAACCCGGTCAAATGAAATGCTTGCCCGCTTAATGATGTCAAGATGGCCATAGGTTGCCGGGTCAAAGCTTCCCGGGTATACTGCTGTTATCATATGTCTGTCTCTCTTTCATTTTTTTAGGAAAACATGCTTGTTGGTTTTATATTCCTTGGAACGTACCAGATGATATCCAAGGTCCTCTACATAAGAAAAATCCGTATGTAGATCTTCCTCCACAACGATCAGCGTGTTTTCATCTGCAAGAGTGCTGTCAGCCAGATACTCAAGGACTGGTTGTTCCAGATGCTGTTCGTATGGTGCATCCATAAAAATACAGTCAAATGGTTCTCCGCCTTCCAGTGAACGCAGTGCCTGAAGCACATCCATGTTCAGCAGTTTACCACCATCCGTGAGTTTTGTAAATGAAAGATTTTCGCGGATGCAAGTACATGCTTTGGGATTTTTTTCCACAAACACGGCATACTCGGCTCCACGGCTCAGAGCTTCAATACCGATCGCTCCGCTTCCGGAAAACAGATCCAGAAACCGACAACCCGGTATTTCAGGCTGGAGAATGTTAAAAAGAGTTTCCTTAATACGGTCTGTTGTTGGTCGTGTCTCATTTCCGGGAATGGTTTTTAAGTTTAATCTACGTGCTTTTCCTGCTATGACTCTCATTTCAGATTTAATCTCCAATCCAGATCACCGCGGGCCAGTCCAAGGATCAGAAGTTCCGCAGTGGCAATATTTGTAGCAACCGGAATGTTGTACTGGTCGCAGCGTTTAACAATGCTCATGATATCCGGCTCTACCGGGTCCATCATGACAGGGTTATAAAACAGGATCACCATATCCAGATCCTGACGCTCTACCATCTCCATAAACTGCTTGTCTCCGCCTATACTTCCGGCAAGAAACTTGTGAACGTGAAGACTGGTTGCTTCCTCAATTCTTCTTCCTGTTGTTCCGGTTGCATATACTTCATGTTTGGCAAGGATATTCTTGTATGCAATACAGAAGTCTTCAATCAGAACTTTCTTACTGTTATGCGCAATAATTCCTAAATTCATAATTCACCTCTCCATTCTGCCCTTGGGTTACATCCCTTTTTCCCCTTTATATAGGTAAAATCATATAACTCTGTAACTGATTCTAGCATAACGCCCAAAAAAGTGCAATTTAATTCATGTAAATTCATGAAAAATTAATATTTTCCCCGGCGTTACTCCATATACTCTATTCTTCCCAGCTGTTTCCTGTAGTATAATCAATTTCAATTCCCGGCTGTATGTTATAAACAAAAACATGGAAAGATATCTTCTGGTCTTTAACGGATTCGGCTTCCATTTCCACACCCCGGGCTACCAGTTCATCTCCCTTAAAAAACGGAGTTACACGATACATGCAGGGATTTCCTGTACTGTGCACGTAATCTGCAACCTCATTTTCAAAAGGAAGCATTCCCGTCACATTGAGATATCTGGTTCCTGTGATAAGGTTTTTCTTGTTTGCATTCTCTCCAGTCAGCTGATACCCGATAAGATGGCAGCGATTATACAGATACCGGCCATCTACATTTTCATATTTTACAGTATGCCATCCTGTAGGCTTTACCATTCCGATCGCTCCTCGCTCTTCGACAGGCATCAGCTCCGGTGTGATCTTGGATTCTGCATAACCGCAGCGTCCCAGGGAATCTAGTTCACTATAAAATTCGTATGCAGGTCCTGCGCTTTTTTCATCAGAAAAAGAGGGTATATTTCCATTGATCTCCACATATGGACTGCCGCTGTATTCCGGAATCTGATCCAGAGAAACAGATTCTGTCTGCCCTCCTGTCTTCGTCTGAGATTGTTTCAGTAATCCTGTCACTGCATCGGAAGCGGATTCCGAAATATCTTCCCAGAGGATCTGTGCATTTTCTTCTATATATGTAAGAAATACCTGTCCGAAGATCCGGCTTTGATCTTTTACCTCTTTCAGGCTCCGCGGCGGCATCCAGCCATTACATACTGCAAGGATGACACACAGGATAATGGCTGTGAGTATTTTTCGCCTGGGCTGTTTTTTTCGTTTATATTTTCGTTTGTATGTAGGATAACGCTTCTTTTTCACGGGACCCCCTTACTTTTTTTGTCTGACAGATATTATATGTGATGCAGAGATTATTATAACCGCAACTCCCGTCAAAAAGCAACCATACATTCGGCTTTTTACCGCGGTATAATTTATGGACGGAAATATTTTTATATGTTAAATTTCCTTTAACTGCCAGTGTATTATTTTATGGTTTTCACATACTAGCAATGTAACAGTAAACTAAATAACAACCAAGGAGGAAATGAATTATGCCAAGTAACACTTCTTCTAACAAAGCAGTTGTACCGGAAGCAAAGGGCGCACTTGACCGTTTCAAATATGAGGTAGCAAACGAGCTGGGTGTTCCGCTTACAGACGGATACAACGGAAACCTGACTTCCAAACAGAACGGATCCGTAGGTGGATATATGGTCAAAAAGATGATCGAAGCACAGGAACGCCAGATGTCCAGCGGCTCCCAGGGCGGCCAGCAGTACTAAATCTGTACGCGCAGGTAGATCTATTACTATGCTGAGTTGATCTAAGCTCATGCAAAAAAGATGCTGTCTGACAGAACTGAAAACCTGCCAGACAACATCTTTTTTATTTTATATAAGATCCAAAAGTCTTAAAATCCTATATTCATTTACAGCAATTCCTGTACTTTTCGATATACAACCTCTGCAAATTTCTTATGTCCTGCTGCATTCAGATGTTCCTGATCTGCGTCACAGCAATGTACATAGGATGCTGCCGGAAGGAAACTGATATGACGTTCAGCTGCGATTTTTTCATAAACAGGCTGCAGATTTCTGGAAACGATCACAGACTCTCTGGAAAACTCCTGGTCATATCCTTCCTGCCATACTTTTTCTCCCAGATAGATGGGAGACATGAGAAGGACTTTCGCTCTTGGTGCGTATTCCTGGATCTGATCCAGCAGTCTTGTGATTCCCTTTCCAATTACATCTGCGGATGCTCCAAAAACAGTTTTGCAGTCATTGGTTCCCAGCATTAGAGTGATCACATCCGCCTGGGCATGTGTTTCCAGAAGTGTGGGAAGAAGTGCAGTTCCTTTTCTTCCGTCGCGGAGCGGATCTTCGAAAACCGTTGTTCTTCCGCACAGTCCTTCCTCGATCACGCGATATTCTTCTTTATTCAGTTTTTCCTGGAGAAGGCTTGTCCAGCGTACTCCCCACGGTAGTCTCTCTCTGCTCTCTCCGTCATATCCCCATGTATTGGAATCTCCAAAGCATAATATCTGTTTCATTTTACCATATCCCTATCTATTTAGTATGTTATTGCTTAAATGAATAATAACATGCTATTTGGAATTGGTCAAATATGCAAAAGAAATAGCCTGCTATAGACATTCTCTATAACAGGCCAATATATATCTTTTAAAATACTGTTCGATGAAGATTTTGTTTACAGTCCGATAAATCCTGTAACATCTCCGTTAATCACATAATGTGCACCATTATCTTCGGGTTTAATGTAGATTTTGAGATCTTTCAGTTCAGAAGCTTTTTTGCCCATATCCTCTGTCCAGATCTTTTTGATCCTGTCAGCAACCTCTGAAGTATGTATCTCTTTGCCCCAGTACTGAACATATACTTCTGTCACTGGCTCAGCTTTCTTAGCTGCTGTTGTCTTAGCAGCCGTCTTGGTTGTTGTTTTCTTAGCTGCAGTTGTTTTTCGTGTTGTTGTCTTCTTGGCAGCGGTTTTCTTAGCTGGCTCTTCTGATTTTACAGCTGTTGTTTTCTCTTCAGCAGATTTTACTTCTGCTGTTTTTTCTTCTACTGGTTTCTCATCGGCAGGTTTTACCTCAGCTGTCTTCTCAGCTGCTTTTGTTTCTACAGAAGCTTTTGCATCGTCTGTCTTCGGTGTCTCAGCCTTAACGGCTTTCTCTTCGGATGCGGTTACTACAGATTTTGCAGGAGTCTCGCTTATTGAAGCCGTTTTTACAGTTGTCTTGGTTGCAGCTTTCTTTGTTCTAGCCATGTTTATAGCCTCCTTACAAGGGATTTGTTAATCTTTTCTCATGCAATACAATACTACGATTTGAAAGTTTTGTAAAGAAAAGTTTCAAAAGTCTATTAGTTAAGGCTGTAATTTACAGCATGTACACGATAAGTTACACTGCTTTTACTATATGTCCAGTTATGACGCAGCAGACAATTATGATGACGTCCGTCCCCATCCAGATTACACTCTATCACTTTAAATGAATCACTGTAAACTTCTGTAACGATAGCCGAATGTCCATTATTATTGATGCGCACATAGTCTCCTACCTGAACATTATTATCATATATTCTCTGAAGGCCTGATACTCTCTGCCCTTCCCAGATATCATAAAATACTTTTCTTGCAAACCCATCACACTGGATAGCCCCGTCAAACTTATTGCAATCATACTCGCCATTACCTGGTATCGGATCAATTCCGCTCTGAGTTCCGTGATGTTTGCATGGAACATCACTGATCGTATCCTGAAATCTTTCAGGAGCTCCGCTGCTGTCCAGATTATCTGTCAGATCTGAATAACTGTTTACAACATGGTTCCAAAATTTCCCATCAGGAAATTTGATTTTTTCATCTTCAATTCTCTGCTGCAGATTTTTCTTTTTAATAACAGTAAGATTAACAATTACCGGCTTCGCTGCATTATAAAACGTTGTACTTTTTGTAGTAACTGTGATCTGCACTTCTCTCTGAATATCGTTTTCTTGCCATTCCTTCAAAGTAACCGTTCCATCAGAAGCTACCGATGCAATAGCACTGTTGCTGCTGGAATAAACCAATGTTGCATTCTGATCTGCTTTTGCCCCGAGATTGAATGCTCCATCATAGATCTTACGTTCCTGCTGCTGTACACAGCTGACAGATGGAGTTCCTTTTACCGTAGTGATCGTCAGTTTCCTGGTTGCCGGAGCATAGGAAGAAGATTTCGCTGCAGTGATCTGGATTGTAACTTTTCCAAGCTTCTTTGCCTTTTTAAAGTTCAAATTACCTTTGGAATCCACAGAAACAATACTGGTATCTAAGGACTTATAAGTAAGTTTCCCACCTTCTGAAGGAACTTTGGCACCAAGAGATTTCATTGTAGTGGAATACGCTATTTTTGCCCCATTCTTTACAGCAGTGGTAATATTCTGTCTTTTCAGCACATTAATCTTAATTGCAATATTCTGTGCCTGATAATGTTTGGTCGCCGCAACTTTTACAGTAACTGTTGCCACTCCCTCTCCATTAAGCATAATCTTGCTATTTTTTACAGATGCAATTTTTGCATTAGTGGTTGAATATGTCACTTTTGCAAATTCTTTTTTTCCTGAAACACTGATTTTGTAGGATTTGCCTTTGTCTGTATAAAGTTTTGTAATACTTCCTGGTGTAACTTTTACCGGCTGTTTTGCTTTGCTGATCTTATAAGCTATTTTTTTTGTACCTGTAAAATTGCCCTTTCCTGTGATTTGTAAGGTTGCTGTTCCAGGTTCTTTATTATTAAGATATTTATATGTATAATCTTTTTCATTCTGTAATGAGATCATTCCGGCCGCATTGGCTTTCGGCATATAAATAGAAAATGCGGGAGTTTTTGCCTGTCCATCCCAGGTGTAAATCGTTGTCTTCAAATTAACTTGAACTTTACCGTCAAGACTGCATGCTTTGATGGTAAAATATTTAGAAACAGAATCTTTGTAACTTCCCTTTCCTGTGATTTTTGCAACAGCTTTTGTTCCCGTTTTTGTATTATTAGAATAAGTTACTGTATAATCTGTGCCGCTTTTTAATGTTGTATTTCCAAGTTTAACAGTTACACCTGGCTTCTGCGGACTTCCATTGTAAGTTGCGGTTTTTACAGTTACCTTTGCCGTTTTGATGCTCTTTCTAACTACTGGTTTTGAAGCAACTACCTTTAAAGTGATACATTTACTGTTCGTTGGCATGGTCGTATATTTTTTGCCTGAGCTGTCTGACATGGTAAATGGAAGTTCTATAGAGCACTTCAGGTTCGGGATCGTTTTCAGTGTTTTAAGATTATCCATATAGTACAGCATATATCTTGCATCATTGACGCTAGATGTATTAAACTTACTGAGGTTTAGAGATTCCAGGCTGCTACAGGAGTTAAACATATATCCCATCTTTACCACTTCAGAAGTATTGAAATGGCTCACGTCCACAGCTTTTAACGCATAGCAGCGTGAAAACATTCCTTCCATAGATTTTACTTTTGATGTGTTAAATTCAGAAACATCCAGAGAAGTCATTTTTTAAGCTCGCCAAACATAGAATTCATATCTACTACCTTGGATGTATCAAAATTTTTAATATTGAGGCTTGTTAAAGACTCATTTCCATAAAACATGAAATACATATTCTGTACATTAGAAGTATTAAAACTGTTCAGATCCAGAGACTTGAGCTTGCTCATAGTACAGAACATTTTGCCCATATCTTCTACATTTGATGTATTAAAGTTTCGTACATTTAACTGTGTAAGACTTTCGCACCGTTCGAACATACCGTTCATATATACAACATTTGCTGTATTGAAATTACTGACATTCAACTGTGTAAGGCTTTCACAGCAATAAAACATCTCCTCCATAGTCGTAACATTCGCTGTATTAAATCTACTGACGTCCAACTGTTTAAGATTCCGACATTCACGGAACATTCCGCTCATCCTTGTCACTCTGGAAGTATTAAAATTCCGGACATTCAGCTGTGTAAGGCTTTCACAGCCTAAAAACATGCTATTCATATCATTAACTTTTGAAGTATCAAATTTACTGACATCCAGAGTTTTTAATTTACTGCAATTTCGGAACATTCCCTGCATATGAGATACATTTCCGGTTTTCAATGAACCAGTATCCAGCCGTGTAAGGCTTTCACAATCTGAGAACATAAAGGCCATGTCTGTCACCTTACTGAAATCACAGTTTTTAAAAGTGATCCTGGTAAGATTCCTGCATCCCTTAAACATAGCTCTTGTCTTTGTGATTCCGGAAATTTCAACTATGGCTGTTTTAATATCATCCTGCCATTTACTCCAGCCCCTTTCTGCATCCCAATAATAATCTGAGGTATCATAGTCACCGTTTCCTTTTAATGTAAGACATCCGGATGTATCAATTGACCAAGCAATATCTCCGGTGATTCCTCCATCCATCATGCTTGCGGAAGCACTTACAGCATCTTCTTCTCCATCAGAAAAGTCATCACTTTCTGCCATTTCTTCTGTTTCCGGTTCTTCCGAAAGATTTTCAGTGTCCTCCGACATTTCTATATTATCCGCTTCTTCCGGCTCTTCTTCTAATTCCTGTTCTGTGCTATCAGGTAATTCTGCTGCTTCATCGTCTGCTGAGATTCCATCTTCAAAAATATCTTCCTCAGAAAAACTTTCCTCTGGACTGTCAGTCTCCTCATTTACATTTTCCTGGACTGTTTCCGGTTCTGTCTCTGAAGCCATGGTTATCCCTGCATTGCCAAAGATCATAGACCCTGATAAAACGACACACAGAAGTTTTTTGATCATTTTTCTCCTCATCCTGTTTTCTCCCTTTTTCTTTTTATACTAAAACGAAGTTCTGATTCTTCGCTTTGCTCCATCCAATTAGATCCCCAGATTTTCCAGTTCTTCACTCATATACCCCTTGAGATGCTCCTTTAAAGCCTTATGCTGAGGCAGGATAAGATCAAAATCCAGTGCCAGGATCTCACCAGCTGCTTCACTTGCATTCTTCAAAATTCCGGCATCATTGTAGATATCACCGATCTTAAATTCCATCAGTCCGCTCTGGCGGATACCGAAAAGATCTCCTGGGCCCCGAAGCTTCAGATCTTCTCCGGCTATATAAAATCCATCATTGGATTCATTGAGGATCTTCAGACGTTTAGAAGTATTTTCTTCATTATTTCCCTGGATAAAAATGCAGTAAGACTGATGCTCTCCACGCCCTACACGGCCCCGAAGCTGATGAAGCTGGGCAAGCCCAAAGCGTTCTGCATTTTCTACCATCATGACGGTAGCATTTGGCACATTCACTCCAACCTCCACAACTGTGGTAGATACCAGTACCTGGATCTCGCCGGAAGCAAACGCCTCCATGATCCTGTTTTTCTCTTTTGGCTTCATCTTTCCGTGAAGGATTTCTACTTTGATCTCCCCCGGAAGGATCTCCTGAAGCTTTCTGGCATAATCTGTAACATTCTCTGCCTCCAGGCCTTCGCTCTCTTCCACCATAGGACAGATCACATAAGCCTGCCTTCCCATCTGCACCTGCTTTTCAATAAAAGAATACGCCTTGGGACGGTAGGAAGTTCCTACTACGCAATTCTTGATCGGAAGTCTTTTTGCAGGAAGCTCGTCAATGATCGAAATATCCAGATCTCCGTATAAAATGATCGCCAGTGTCCGGGGAATGGGGGTTGCGCTCATAACAAGTACATGAGGCGGATTTCCTCTGGTCGTCAGCGCTTCCCTCTGGCGAACGCCGAATCTGTGCTGCTCATCTGTGATCACAAGCCCCAGATTCTTATATTCCACCTTTTCCTGGATCAGGGCATGAGTTCCGATGATCACATTCACTTCACCGTCTGCAATCTTCTGATAGATCTCACGCTTCTGTCTGGCTGTGGTAGATCCTGTCAGAAGCACCGGATGGCAGGAAGCGATATTCTGTTCTTCCATCAGCCTCAGAAAGCCTTCGTAATGCTGATTTGCCAGAACCTCTGTCGGTACCATCAATGCACTCTGAAATCCATTCTCTGCTGAAAGTACCATAGCTAAAAATGCGATCACGGTCTTGCCGCTACCAACATCCCCCTGTACAAGCCTGGACATCAGCTTATGACCGCTCAGATCCCGTTCGATCTCATGCCAGACATTCTTCTGGGCTCCGGTCAGGTCATAGGGAAGCCCTTCTATGATTTCCTCGGTTGTCCATACTGGTTTCATTGGAAAAGTGTTTGGAGCCTCTTCTGTTTTCTCCTTCAAGAGCTGTATTGCCAGCACAAAAAGCAGAAATTCATCGAATACCAGACGTTTCCTGGCTGTGAGAAGCTCCTGCATATTTTTCGGAAAATGAACAGTCCGGATCGCATAATTAGCATCTGCGAGCTGATAGCGTTCCCGTATCTCCTCCGGCAGATATTCCCCATGGAGAGGCCTTGTATCCAAAATCTGATGGACCAACTTCGTGATCATCTTGTTGGAAAGTCCTTTCGTCAGACCATATACAGGCTGCATACTGTGAATGATTTCCTCATAAGCTGCCGGGGTAAAAATCTCCGGATGTTCCATCTGCGGACGGCCTTTTTTTCTGATGATCTTTCCTCTGAGGATAAACACACTGCCCTTTTTGAGTGTTCCCCTCAAATAAGGCGCATTGAACCAGGCAACCGGCAATCGGCCGCTTGCATCTGTCACAGTTGTTGTCAGAACCTGGAGATTGCGTATCTGGTTAATATAAATACCTGTTGCTATAGTGGCACGGATAGAGACTGTTTTGTCCTCCTCTGCTGATGCAATCTCCACAGGCTCCTCATATATATCGTAAGTCCGCGGATAATAACGGAGAAGCTCTTCCGCAGTCGTGATCCCGATCTTCTGGAAAAGCTTCTCTGTTTTCTCACCCACGCCTTTTAATTCACGTAAAGGTGTCTTATCATTCATTTTTTGTGCTCTTTATTCTACAGAAATCAGATAGTAGTAAATTGGCTGTCCACCCTGGTTCAGCTCAACCTCGCACTCCGGATATTTCTCGGTAAGAGAATCAGAAAGTGCCTCTGCATCTTCCTCAGATACATCTTCACCATAGTAAACACTGATGATCTCAGATTCCTCGTCAACCATCTCTGCTACCATCTCCTCCGCTACCTGAAGTCGATCTCTGCCTACTGCAAGGATACCTGCATCACCGATTCCCATGATATCTCCCTCATGGATTTCCTTGTCATCAATACGTGTATCACGGACTGCATAAGTAATCTGTCCGGTCTTCACTCTGGAAATCGCATCGGTCATGGAAGCAAGGTTCTCCTCGCTGCCCTTCTCCGGAACAAAGCTGATCATTGCGGAAATTCCCTGTGGGATTGTCTTGGTTGGTACTACAATGATCTCCTTGTCCTCAGTCAGATCTCTTGCCTGGTTAGCTGCAAGGATAATATTCTTGTTATTCGGGAAAATATAAATTGTTTTTGCATTTACTTTCTCAATAGCATTGAGCATGTCTTCGGTACTCGGATTCATAGTCTGGCCGCCTTCGATCAGATAATCTACGCCAAGCTCACGGAAGATCTGAGAAAGTCCCTCACCTACGGATACGGAAATAAATCCATGATCCTTTGGAGGTTCTTTGTTTTCTGCCTGTTCTTTTGCAAGTTTTTCCGCATCTTTGATCAGTTTTTCCTGATGTTCTTCTCTCATATTGTCAATCTTCATACGGGAAAGCTGACCATACGTGAGTGCGCGTTCAAAAGCCTGTCCCGGATGATTGGTGTGCACGTGTACCTTGACAATCTCATCATCAGCTACCAAAACAATGGAATCACCGATGGAATCCAGAAATTCACGGAAACGGTCGATCTCATCCTGTGGAAGCGGTTTTTCAAGAAGGATAATAAACTCTGTACAATATCCAAATTTGATATCTGCCTCTGCCTGAGGAGAAATCTTTGTGATCTTAGGAGCTGCTGCTGTTTCAAACTGGGAATAATCCACTTCTTTTCCATGATATCCGTCGATGGCACCGCGGAAAACTTCCAGAAGTCCCTGTCCGCCAGAATCCACAACACCTGCTTCTTTCAGGACTGGAAGCATCTCCGGTGTTCTGGCAAGAGTTTCCTCTGCATGCTGAAAGATCCCGTCGAAAAAAGCATCCAGATCTTCTGCAGCATCAGCAAGCTCTGCTGCTCTGTCTGCTGCAGCTCTGGCTACAGTAAGAATGGTTCCCTCTTTTGGTTTCATAACTGCCTTGTATGCAGTTTCAACGCCTCGCTCCATAGCTGCGGCAATGGCAGGTGCATCCAGATCTGTAAGTTTACGCACACCTCTGGTAAATCCACGCAGAAGCTGTGACAGGATAACACCGGAATTACCTCTGGCTCCACGGAGGGAACCGGAAGAAATTGCCTTTGCCAGGGATTCCATATCCGGATCTGTAAGAGCACCTACTTCAGAAGCAGCAGACATGATGGTAAGCGTCATATTGGTTCCCGTATCTCCATCAGGTACAGGAAACACATTCAGTTCATTGATCCACTCTTTCTTCGCTTCCAGATTCTTTGCTCCGGACAGAAACATTCTGGAAAGTATTTTAGCATCTATGGTTTTGTTATTCACCACAAGTTCCTCCTCTAAAACTAATCTATTGCACGCACGCCCTCAACCATAATGTTGATCTTTTCAATCTCCATTCCTGTAAAGGCTTCGACTTTATATTTTACATTGTTGACAAGATTGTCCGCAATAGTACTGATATTCACGCCATATGCTACGATGACATGAAAATTCAGCCGGATCTTATTATCATCCGTGATCTTAACACTGATACCATGTTTCAGGCTGTCAATACGCAAAAGCTTGACCAGGCCATCCTTCATACTGATAGCTGCCATTCCGATGATACCAAAACACTCTACCGCCACACTGCCGGCATAAGTCGCAATGACATCCGTATCAATTACGATCTGACCCAATCCAGAATCTATACGTCCATTCATATGGTTACCTCCATTGTTTCATTCAGATTAAATTATATAAAACTATTATAACCTTTTTTTTATAATTACGCAATGATAGAGTTCAACTTGTTTTATCTTATAGAAAAAATCCTTTATTTTCAATGGTTTCCAGTGCTTTTGTATACGGCAACTCTTCGTCTGATTGTGTCTGTTTTCTTTTATTTGTCACAAAAATTGTCAAAATAAAAAGCCACAATACCGGGTAATTTTCTATATTTCAAATCGTTCTAACCTATGCTATACTAAAAGAGCTGTCGAACCTCCAGCAGAAAGGAGGTGGCCACGATGGAAGAAATTCTCACCTCATTCCTTGTCTCCGTTGTAGCAGGCGTAGTTAGCTACTACATATGCAAACGGCTGGACGGTAGACGATAGGCAGCAACAGCCTAAACGGAATAACTCACCGTAACGAGCAAGAAAGCCCCCAGAGCTGCAACTCTGGGGGCTTTCACTTTGCCACTTGGAATCTCACCACATTCCTTAGCTGTTATTATCATATGCTATTACCGGAAAAAAGTCAACTCAAAACGTCATGGAGCTCTCCATATTTTCTGGCGTTTGTCCTAAAAACGTCACAAAACCATATCTCTGAATCACCCCACATATCCAGAAATGGCTTAAAATCAACACTTTCCAGACTTCACGGTATGAATATATTGCTTTTTTCATAATTACGCAATGATAGAGTTCAACTTGTTTTATCTTATAGAAAATTAAGCTCATCCACTCTAGTGAAGGGAAATCCCTGATTGTGATGGAACATGCCGACCGATACTATGAAACCGGTTTTTCTTTTTCGTTTATTTACTTATAATCCTTTTACAAACTCAACTGCATTTTTTATATCTTCTTCATCTGGATGCCCTTTTGCAATTCCACCAACCAGTTTAAATGGGCCAAATGTGTCATAGCCCTTGCACCCGAATTTTCCTATCACTTTAGAACGCTTTTTATCCAAAATCTGCTCTATGGATTTATAATTGGCACTTCCACCATAAGTACAGATCAGAAATACCTTTTTGTCGTCCGGTAGATTCTTCTCTGCAAATCCCAATAATGACTGATGAAATTTTGAAAAATAGATTCCTGATGCAAACCCAATCATATCATAACTGCTCAGATCTGCATCGGGTTGTTTTACAGCATCAATCAAATCAACCTGACACTCTTCTGCTATGCTCTTTACTAATTTTTCTGTATTTCCATGATGTACAGATGCATATACGATTGCTTTTCTCATTTGTTTTCCTTTCTGCCTGCGCCATCAATCAGGTAATAACTCATGTCCAAAAAGTCCAGTATCTTTGCTTTACTGACCGAACCATCCAGTAAAATCGTGATCCAGTGCTGCTTGTTCATATGGTATCCAGGTAAAAATCCATGCGTCTGAATAATCAAATTCGTCATGTCCGGATCACACTTTACATCCATGATATCAACCGACTCTTTTCCTTCTAATCCCAGTTTCGATTTTTCGACAGTCATGATCACTGCATACCATTTTCCGTTTTTATGTCGAAGTACTGCACTGTCTGGCGATGTGCTCCATAAATATTCTGGGACTGTTCCGTACTGTTTCTGCACATATTTAAAGATTTCTTCCGTCTTCACAACCTATTCAACTCCTGACGTTTCTGATGTCCTACCTATAATCATACCACATTTTCGGATTCCGAACTACCTGCCAAATTCTTTTGCATTTTCCCGTTTTTCCTATCCTCATATGCCAGTTCAACAAGAATATGTTCTATTCAGATTCAGGAAAGAGACCAGGCCAAAGAAAAAACGATAAATTAATTCGCACTGGGTAATTTTCTATGTTTCAAATTGATCTAAACCATACACACAACGCTTAATTTCACCATGATCCGCCCTGTTCCCGGAGGTATGGAATACTTTCCTTAAAACTCTTTGCAGAATTTTTGATAAATTTCCTTTTTTTGCTTGCAAAAGAGCAATTCATCTGTTAAAATGGTGACTGTTGATAAAAGGAGGTGCTATTCATGGCTAAATGTGCAATCTGCGATAAAGGAGCTCATTTCGGAAACAATGTGAGTCATTCCCATAGAAGATCCAACAAAATGTGGAAATCTAACGTTAAATCCGTCAGAGTAAAAACAACTGCCGGCGGAGCAAAGAAAATGTATGTATGTACTTCTTGTTTAAGATCCGGAAAAGTTGAAAGAGCGTAAGTAATATCGTATGCCCCCGTAGAATGCGGGGGCTGTTTTTTTATCTTCAAGACAGATAAATCACAAGCGGGAAGCATGCCAAGTGCACACTTCCCGCTTATCTGCAAAACATATGATATCCGCATAGCAGACATATGACTGCCATTGCGATCACAATAAAATTTTCTGTAATAAGGATGCCAAGAACCATGCCCACACCAATAAAAAACAGCATAAAACCAGTTAGCTTTCCCACTCCTGTCTGCTCATTTCTTGTTTTTTATTACAGTATATGCATGAAATCTAAATGGAATACTACTCTTCTTTCCCGTCTGTATCCTCAGCATTGCCTGCACCTGGCGCAAAACGGTTCACAAAATCCGGCACCATATCCAGAACCTTGGTAAGGCCATCCTGATTTTTTACGTTTACAAGTTTGGTGCTTCCATTCTGGATCACAAGTACTGCACAGGGAGACATCTTTCCGGCAAGACCTCCGCCGCCATTGTTCTTCTTATCCCCTTCAAAAGCTCCGGCTCCCACGCCGAAGGATACATCGACCAGAGGAAGGATAATGGTATCACCTACATGAATGGCATCGCCAACCACTGTTTTGGCCGATACAAAGCCATCCATTCCTTTAAATAATGAATTCACGGTATCTTTGAAATTATTCTCTTTCTCCATGTTTTACCTCCTTATGTCTCCATCGGTGGATGACGTATTTTATATTTTTATTGAAATAAAGCTCTGCTGCTGTTTTGAGAACTACAATTCCATAAATCCTTCCCTTTAACAGGATCTCTCCCTCAAGAACATTTTCATCATCAAAAAGGGGCGCTGCTTCGATCTTGTTTTTATGAAAAGGAATTGTCATTCCTAATACAGCCAATACCATACCTGTAACTGCCGGATCTTCATTGCCAAATGTGATCTTTCCGGTGATCCTTGTCGGAAGCACATGATAAATCAGTTTTTTTGCATTTTTCCACAGAAAGGAAAGAGCCTCTCTGGTTCGGGGATGGTCTAAAAACTCCTTCCACCAGTTTATCTTATCACAGAAATTCCGGATTGTTAATGCAAGACTTTGAATTTTTTTCAGAATCCTTTTGGGGATTCCAAGAAAATTCTGTATGATTCGGATCAGCTTTCCAACTGCCGTTTTTATTTTTCCCACTATATTTGAAATTAAATCTGAAATCTTTGTCCGAAGCTTCTTTTCATCTTCCGATTCTTCCGATATTTCTTCGGAAATCGATATCGGCTCCATTATTACATTTTCCAAAATTTCATTTATATCTTCAACAGTATCTTCCTGCGGCTCAGACATTTGCAGCTCTGCGGTATCGTTCTGATTTTCGTTTTTTAATGTCTTTTCATGGCTTCTGGAAGCCTCTGCCTGTTTTTTGGCATTTTGATTTCCGGAGTTGGAAAGAGATCTAGGTTTCTTTTTTTTACGAAACAGATTTTTAAATTTTTCCAAAGGAATCCCTAAAAAACATAATTTTGTTTTCAGAACGCCCTGCTCCCAGAATACCTGTGCAGAAATTATATGAAGCAGCCAGCTCACTTCACCGAAAGCATGTATTTCCCGAAGACTATCCGTTCGGTCTTTTTTTATTTTCCCTCTGTATCTGATCGGACAAAATAAAAGAAGCAGCAGGATCAGAAAGATCAGCCCGATCAGGATCCCCAGAAGGATCAATATCCATTTTATTATCAGCCATAATATATGCAGCATTGGTTCACCTGTTTTTCAGATATTCTTTTATTTTAAAATTTCCAGTTTCGGTATAAACCTGTTCGATCATATCCTGTACCATCTGTATAGCACCGGATTTTCCTCTGGCCATTCCAACGATCAAAGGACAGGTGGCTCTGGCGCTTCGCTGTACAAGCATGCCTGCGGGAAGAATTTCCAAAATATTTCCGGGATTATCAGACAAAGTAACAACGTAGATATCCGGCACGAATTTGCCAGCAGTGATCCTGGCTCTTATTCTAGTAGGATTTTTTACATCATTTCCTATGTAATAGTTTTTCATCCATTTCAGCAATCTGCCCTCACCTCCGTTATAATGCCAAACAGGGCTGCGTAAGTACACAGCCCTGTCCTGTTGTTAAAAATACTTCTGCTGTTTCGCCCAGACGCCCTCACTTCGCATTTCCAGATACTCCTGATAGGCCTGTTCCACGATATGCTTCTCGTTGGAAAAACGGAGAAGATGATAGATCTCATGAAACTTATAGTATCCGGAATCTACAAAATATTCCTCTCGCTGGGGTTTGCTATGATAATTATCAGCTATCATGAGATACCAGTGTACCTCTTTCATTACCACATCCTCCGGAACGGTGAAATTATACTGGCTCTTGCCGATATATTTCACGATAGAGGCCCGAACACCTGCTTCTTCCATTACTTCACGTAAAGCAGTCTGCTCAAAAGTCTCTCCTTTTTCTACAGTTCCTTTGGGAAGCACCCATCCTTCATAACGGTTCCTGTAGGATTTATACAATGCCAGGATCTTACCCCGATGAATTACCACACCGCCACAGCTTGTTGCTTCTATCATATTGCAATCCTCCTGTAATGCGTGTGTCTTTTGCACTGGCTATAGTATACCTCTTTTTCACCTTATAGGCAAGGGGCAAGAAGCAGATACTGTTCTCAATTTAATCGAAATAATATGCATCAAAAACATCGGCCGCAATGGGAACTGCCGCTTCACTTCCGGTTCCGCCGTTTTCCACGATCACTGCAATGGCGATATCCGGATCATCCACATTAGAATAACCCACAAACCAGGAATGACTGGAGCCATTTTCATCAAACTCCGCAGAACCGGTCTTTCCGGCAACAGTATATCCTCGTCCATTCAATGCGGAAGCCGTACCGTTTTCAACTACATTTTTCATTAGTTTTCCAAGGATATTGGCTTCATTTCTTGTCATCAGACGTTTGTATTCTGTTTTTTCTGTTTCCCTGACCGCATCACCGGAATTATTCACGATCTTATCGATCATGGTTGGCTTCATCAGTACACCATCATTGGCGATGGCACTTGTGATCAATGCCATATGCATCGGAGAAACAAGAGTATTACCCTGGCCGATCGAGGTCTGCATCACAAGTGCATTCGGAGAATCTTTATCAAGGGTAAAGCGACTGGTTTTATAGGAATTCAGCGGAAGCGCCCTATTAAAGAGCAGATCCTCCGCAGTACTTTTCAGAGTATCTCCTCCCAGACCAAGTCCCATATCTGCAAATGCACAGTTACAGGAATGTGCAAATGCGGAATAAAAATCCTCCTGTCCATGTACTGCCCCATTGTAACACTGGATCGTGTGGTCATCCACTGTGATACTTCCCTGACACAGATAGGAATATCCCTCCAGTGATCCCTTTTGTCTGAAATAATCCAGTGCCGTGACGATCTTAAATGTTGATCCCGGAGGATAAGCTCCATTGGTTGCACGGTTTAAAAGGCTACTGTTACTTTCATCATTAACAAGGGTATCCCAGTTCTGTGCGATCGTGTTCGGATCAAAATCCGGTTTGCTCACCATAGCCAGGATACGTCCGGTGGATGGCTCCAGTACAACTACCGCTCCTCTGCGGTCTCCCAGAGAATTGTATGCTGTTGTCTGAAGATCTGCATTCAGACTGGAGATCACGGTATCACCCTGATTCTTTTTTCCCAGGAATTCATTTTTCATCTGTTCCAGAAAAAATGAATGGGAGGTGAGAAGCTGGAAATTTGCTTCCGATTCCAAACCGCTCTTACCATTGGTATCATATCCTACTGCATGTGCAAAAATATTGGAAAACGGATACGTTCTCTCTTCTGTTCCATCTTCATACACATTGGTCTGTGCCAGGACCTCACCATCCGAAGACTGGATACTTCCACGTACTACTCGGTCCGAAAATGTATCCTGACGGGTGTTGTACGGGCTGTTGATAAAATCTTCGCTTTTTATGGCGTCAAAATAGGCCAGATATCCGATCAGACTGACAAAGATCAATATAAAGAAGGCCGATACAAAAGTTAAAGGCCGGTTCTTTTTTCTACGGAGTCTGGCGATTTCTCTTTCTCTCAGGCGTTGCTCTCTTTCCTCTTCTTTCAATCGTTTCTTTTCGCTGCGTTTCAATTTGTTCGTCCTCATCTTCCCTCAGAATATACAGTCCCTGAATGATCGCAAGCATCAGGATGGTACACATGACAGAACTGCCTCCGTAACTCACCAGCGGAAGTGTAACTCCTGTCATTGGAATAAACTTGGTTGCACCGCCAATGGTCAGAAATACCTGAAAAGCATATTCAGTTCCGAGCCCCAGTGCGATCAGTTTATAAAACGGATTCCTGATCTTTAGTGCAATAGTAACGATCATCAGAAAAAAGCTTGTGCATACAAGAATCAGGCAAATGGCAAAAATACCACCCAGTTCCTCGCAAATAGCACTGAAGATAAAATCATTTTTTACGACCGGAATCTTCTCAGGAGAGCCCTGACAAAGTCCCATTCCAAACCAGCCTCCGGTTCCGATCGCAAACAGAGACTGCACGATCTGATAACCTTCATTTTGATAGACAGCCATCGGATCCTTCCAGGCACTGACTCGCTGACGGACATGTCCAAAAAGATGATATGCGATCACCGAACCAACGCATCCTCCGCCAAGTCCCAGAAATAAATAGCTCGGATTTCTGGTTGCCACATAGATCAGTACAAGGTAGGTGACAAAAAAGATCACTGCACTACCCAGATCCCTGGAAAGAACCAGGATCCCTACATGGATCACTGCAACGATCGTAGCCAGTACTACTTTGCGAAAATCCACCTTGGTACACAGAAGTGATGCCATAAAAAATACGAAGGTTATCTTGATCACCTCGGAAGGCTGGATTCCCATAAGAGAAAGCTTTGCACCGTAGCTTGTGCTTGCCAGAACAAGAACTGCCGCCAGAAGTACAATACCAATTCCGGCATAAGCCCATGTAAGATCCTTTAAAAATTTCATTTTTCGTATCATTACCGGTATCACCAGTGATACTGCACTACCTGCGGCCACGATCAGAAGCTGCTTAGTTGCAGACGGAAGTGAAAGCCGGCAGAGCATGATAAATCCTACGCTCAGGAGCATACACATATTATTTAAAAGAAGCAGCGATGCATTCTGATAAATAATTCGATAAAGGATCTGGATCGCTGCAAAAAAGATCATCATTTCGATATAGAACAGGATGACCCTGAAATCCATGCTTTTTAAATAGATCACAAGAAATGCTGTAAAATCAATAAAAAAGATCATGGTCAGCTGCTGATGGAGCAGTTCTCTCTTTTCTTCCTCATCCTGCCGCCACACCATATAAAAACAATGAAAGGTATAGACGATCATCAATGTGAGGATCACATACTTAGATAATTCTGTAATTACATTAATCATACACTTTTACTCGGCTCCTCTTTTAAAATGGCCTTTTGTATACCTGCGTCCGGAAGGTTTTCCGTTTTCCTGATAAACCGTCCGGAATTCTTTCAGGATCGCTTTTGCTTTCTCTGGCTCTTCGATCGTAAATGCCAGTCGCAAAGAGTGAAGGTTCAGTTTTTTTACCTGATCTTTTTCACCCGGAAGTCCGTAAGGAATGCTATTATAAATGATATTATAACAGTATTTTGCTTTTTCGGAGATGTTTTTTCCCCATGGATCACAACTGCATTTTACCGGAAATTCACTGTTATAGCGGTCTTTCAAATAAGCCGTCTCATATTTTCCTGTACATCCGAAAAGATTCTTCCTTACACACTGCGCGGAAAGCATCAGTGGGATATAACCATATAAAAGCAGCTCCGAAGAAGTATTATCTCTGTGTTTCAGTTCACCTTCATTCAACTCAAGGGGGACTGTATTTCGAAGAACTCCCTCTTCCCGCCAGAAATCAACACTCTGATCATTCCAGGTATACATGGATGCATCCAGGATACATTTTCCGCCATATCCCATTTTTTTCAGTACGGCGTAAGATTCCAAGTTTCTTACCAGAAAGCCCGTCATACCCTGCTCCAACCATTTTTGAGCTGATCGAAGCCACTTTTCGGGGATTTCTCCGCGATGGATATGTGGAGTAGAAAGATATAATTCACTGCTTGCAGCAAGTTCCGGTGAAAAATATTTTTCCATAGTATCAAAAGGAAAATAAAAACCTGTAATCCCCGGTTCGTTCAAAAGTACTTCCGCAGTATCCGAACGTTCACAGGATACATACACAGGCAGGCTGTCTGTTACCCTTCTGTGGCAGGCAGCCTGATCCTTAGATTTCGTCGGCTGCTTCGTAACCTGTGCTCTCTTCTGACATCCGATCAGTGCTTCTCGCAGCTGACTCAGAGCATCTCTTCGTACTTCATTGAGAACTTTAACCGGAACAAAAATCCTTCCATTTATTTCAATGTTCAGATCCTCCCACTGAAAATCTGTATTTCCCAGTTTCTCCATCTGCTGACGGATCCTCTGTTCTTCCATTGGCTGATTTTTAGCAAACTGTACCTCACCGCCCATAGCAGTTACTGTCTGGCCCTTGCAGGTTATTTCCAGTATAACAGGACTTTCAGGAGAAAGTATTAAATTCCCATGAATTTTTTCTTTTATTTTTCTGATCTCCGGCTGGATATTACCGGATTTTTTTTCATTGGCAAAAGCCATCATTTCCGGTCCGCGATACATATCATAGTATCCTTTGCAGGATCCTCCACGACTGAAAAGCTCAAGAAGATACTTCCGGTCTTTTTCCTGAACGTGATATTCTTTTCCACTTAAATACATATCCAGATATTTTCGATATACTGCCGTGACGCCCGCTGTGTACGCCGGCTGTTTCATACGCCCTTCGATCTTCAGAGACATAACACCCGCCTCCAGGATATTCGGAAGAATATCCAAAGTGCAGATATCTTTCAGGCTTAATGCACAAAAATCCTTGTCTCCTTTATATTTTCTGTGATCCATGGTTACACTGTAAGGAAGCCTGCATGGCTGCGCACAGCGGCCACGGTTTCCGCTTCTTCCACCGAAAATACTGCTCATCAGACACTGGCCGGAATAGCTGTAACAGAGAGCTCCATGGATAAAAGTCTCTATTTCCAGAGGACTTGCCTTATGCATGGCAGATATCTCTTCCAGGGAAAGCTCTCTGGCCGGAACCACACGAGTTGCTCCCTTTTCCTCCAGAAACCGCATTCCCTCCGGTCCGGTTACTGTCATCTGTGTGCTTGCGTGAATATCCAGATCCGGGAAATTCCGGCGTATAAAAGAAAATACTCCCAGATCCTGTACGATCACCGCATCCAGACCTGCCTCATAATATGGAAGCAGATATTCAAACAGCTGATCATCCAGTTCACGGTTCTTCAAAAGTGTATTCACAGTAAGATATAATTTACGGTTATGGATATGTGCGGTCTCAATGGCAGTGATCAGCTCTTCCTGGGTGAAGTTCTGCGCATAAGCTCTTGCTCCAAAAGCCGGTCCTCCTACATATACCGCATCAGCCCCGGCACCAATAGCTGCCTCAAAGCTTTCATAAGAACCTGCCGGCGAGAGCAGTTCTGTTATCATATTTTTCAAAGTATTCCCTCATCTCCCATCTGTTAATCAATCCGATGACCATAAAACAAAAGAGGATTACCGAAGCAATCCCCCCTCCTTATTTAAGCAGTTCATCAAGTTCTTTCTCCAGTTCCTTCACCTTACCGTCCAGAAGATTCTTCTGTTCCTGAGCTTCCTGTTCTGCCTTCTTCGCCTCTTCGATCTGCATTTTCAAAGAGATCAGTTCATGTTTCAGATCATACATCTCCTGGTCTTTCTGCTGCAGATCCTGTTCAAAAATCTCCGCCTGCTTCTTTGCCTTAAAATAATCATCTGTAATATTCAGACTGAGCAGTGTATGCTTGGTCTCCATGGCCTGTCTGGAGTATCCCGGCATCTGACTCAGCTCACTGATCTTATTATTCATATAGGCTGCAACCTTCTGAAAATATTCCTCGGACTCATACCCGCCCAGAGTAATGATCTTTCCATCGATAACAACCTGTGCTGTATTCTTTACCGCCATTCGTAAAGCCTCCTGAATTTATCTGTTACTGGTAATTTCCTCAATAACATTCCTCTGCATTGCCGGTCTTACAACCCACAATTTCTTTTATTATAACTGATTCCCGCAAAAATGTATAGAAGTTTTTCTATTATTTTGTCGATAAATCAGGACGAGGATATCCAAGATGGGTATATGCCAGCACGGAAGCCATTCTTCCACGTGGAGTTCTGTTAAGGAAACCTGTCTGCAAAAGATAGGGTTCATACACGTCTTCCAGTGTTCCGGAGTCTTCTCCGATTGATGCGGCAAGTGTTTCAAGCCCCACTGGTCCGCCCTGAAAATTCAGGATCAAGGTCTGGAGAATGCGGCGGTCTGTTTTATCAAGGCCATACTGATCTACTTCCAGAAGATCCAATGCGAAGCAGGCAACATCGTAGGTGATCACACCATTATACTTCACCTGGGCGAAATCACGTACTCTCTTCAGAAGACGGTTGGCCAGACGGGGGGTTCCTCTGGAACGCTTGGCGATCTCGGCAGCTCCATTGGGTTCGATTTCCACGCCAAGCACCTGAGCGGAACGTAGAATGATCGTCGTCAGTTCTTTTTTATCATAAAACTCCAGTCTCTGGGTTACGCCAAAACGATCACGAAGCGGCGCGGAAAGAAGACCTGCCCTCGTTGTTGCACCTACCAATGTAAACTTCGGAAGATCCAGACGAATGGAACGGGCGGATGCTCCCTTGCCGATCATGATATCGATAGCAAAATCTTCCATTGCCGGGTAAAGAACCTCTTCTACCTGTCGATTCAGTCTGTGTATCTCATCTACAAACAGCACATCTCCTTCCTGAAGGTTGTTCAGGATCGCAGCCATTTCGCCTGGCTTTTCAATCGCAGGACCTGATGTTACCTTCATATGTGTTCCCATCTCATTGGCAATGATCGCGGAAAGTGTAGTCTTTCCCAGCCCCGGAGGTCCATAAAACAGCACATGATCCAGTGAATCATGACGCTGCTTTGCTGCTTCGATATAAATTTTCAGGGTATCTTTTGTTTTCTGTTGACCAATATACTCATCCAGACTCTGAGGCCTTAAATTTCCCTCCAGGGAAAAATCCTCTTCTGTAACATCTGTTGTAATGATCCTGTTCTCCATTTGCTATGCTCCGTTCTATTTCATTTCAGTGCGAGCATGTTTGCTCTTACTCACGGCGGTGACATGCTCCCACCACTTAAATCTTACGATTTTGAAGTGGGGGCTTCCTGCTCGATTACCCTTTAGGGCAAAGCTAAAACAGGCTATCCCCGCGTGTCCCGCGGTTTTGTTTTTTATGTTTATCCGGTTACGGATTTTTTTCTTGTGCCGTCAGGCACATTCTTTATAGATTCTTTTTCCTTCTTCACGGATGTTGACTGCTGCATTCACATCCCGGTCCATCCTGTTTCCACATTCACAAACATACATTCTATCCGACAATGCCAGTTCCTTTTTCTTATGTCCGCATACACTGCAGATCTTGCTGGATGCAAAATAACGGTCTACTTTTATAAGATGTTTTCCGCATTCTTCCAGCTTGTATCCCAGCATGAACAGAAACTGCCCGTACCCGTTATCCTGCACACCTTTCCCAAGGTGCAGCCCTCCGGACATTCCCTTCAGATTCAGATCTTCCACACATACTGCATCATATCTTTCCGCAAGCTCCCTGCTGAGCTTATGCTGGAAATCTTTTCTCTGGTTCTTTATCTTTTCATGACATAAAGCTACCCTTTTTTTCTGTTTCTGATAGTTCCGGCTTCCTTTTTCACAGTGGGAGAGCTTTCTCTGTTCTCTTGCAAGTTTTTTCTCTGCTTTTCTGTAAAACATAGGGTACCCGGCTCTTTCTC
>ENA-ORVG01000775-ORVG01000775.1-human-gut-metagenome-genome-assembly--contig:-NODE-775-length-42864-cov-3.246046_pt1 | contig 42864 bp, 22 predicted proteins | sample MGYA00242091_ERZ509233 | MGnify/ENA primary metagenome ERZ509233 (study PRJEB26280, sample SAMEA2338840) | human gut metagenome | biome: human gut; feature: human-associated habitat; material: faeces... | reverse complement strand
AAACGGCGCACTTTATGAGGGCGCAGCTACGCCCCTGACCGGTAACGGCGGCCGGCCGGCGCGCCCTACTCCATGTTCAGGCGGCGGCTCCCGGGAGAAAGCCCTGTGCTGCACGCGGAGCGGCTCACACCATCCCGCTCTCTCTGCATCGCGCAAACCAACACCAGGCGGCCCGTTCACAGCTTTTCCATATTCTTGGCTATTCTAGCATAGGGAGTTCCAAATTGCAAGGGTAAAATGAAAAAATCAAAACATCTCCAGATCTTAACACAATTTTACCCTGGGCAGATGGAAGAGGCGGGGAAAACGAAGTATGGTATACCTGTGCAGACCATGAGGATGTACGGAAAGGATGAACAACATGAAGTGGAAAAAATGGATCTCCACCGGCCTGTCTATGATCATGGCGGTTTCGGCCTTTGCCCTGACGGCGCCCAGAGTCCGTGGAGCAGAGGAAAAGCCGACGGAGCCAGGCCTGTGGATCACAGAAATTTATCAAAACGATGTGAAACGGGAAGATCTCTTTGACAATTCCAGCGACCATATGGAGTTCGTGGAGGTGATTAACACCTCGGACCGGTCTGTGGAGCTGGGCAGTGACTACACCCTGTGGTACGAGTACCCGTCGGGAGACGCCTACGTGATGAAAGAGCTCACGATCTCCGCCCCAGACGGCAGCACAGCGGTTGCACCCGGGGAGACGGTGGTGCTGTGGAGCCAGCGGACCGACCTGGGAGGAGAGGAGGGGGCCAGCTACGCCTCGGAGGCCCAATTCCGTCAGGCCATGAGGGTTCCCTCAGGGGTCCGGGTTTACCGGGTTTCCGGGCAAAACGGCTTTGCAGAAAATGACCGGGGCTTTGCCCTGAAAAACAGCGCCGGAGAGGTGACCTCATACTATCATTACAATTCCACCACCGATGCTGTGACAGCCGACGGTCTGGCGGTCAGTCTCCGGATTCCCGATTTTGGCAGCAATATGCTGGTGTATGAGGCCAAAAAGCCCACCACGGCGGGTCTGGTGTATGCAGGCCAGCTCAATGGCCAGCGCCCGGTTTCCGCACCGGCGAACTTAACGCCTGAAGGCGTGTATATTACGGAAATCCGGCCCAACGACAGCAATCGAGACGGACAGTTCGGCAGCGGCAGCAACGATGTCATGGAGTGCCTGGAGGTGTACAACACCACAGGCCGGCCGGTGGACCTGAATGCGGAATATGAACTGGTGTACCGATTGAAGGAGAATAGCAGCAAGTCCCTGCCCCTGTACCGGCTGACCGGCAGCGGTGAACTGAATTCGGAAGGCTGCATCCTTCCAGCAGGCACTGCCGCTGTGCTATGGTGCTACCGGGCAGAGGCCCTGGCGGGAAGCTATGACCGTTACCCCACCGAGGAGGAATTTCGGGAGGCCTATTCCATAGACGGCGATGTGCCGGTTTACGTCTTTACCGCCCAGAACGGTCTGGGGAATACCTTGCGTGGGTTGGAGCTGTACCGGAAGGAGGCAGATGGGGGAAAAACCCTGGAGAGCTGGTATTTCTGGGACGGCGTCACAGATCTCAAGGACAACCGCAGCGTGGAGCTCCGGGTGAACCCTGAGGGGCCGGAGATGCTGGTTTCCCGCAGGTAACCACCAACATGGGCCAGGTGTCTGCTGCCCAGGTGACCTTCCCGGCAGATGACGGCTCCAGCCCTGAGCTGACACTACTGGACGGTCGGACCTCTGTGGAGCAGGGGCAGTTCCTGCGGATTCCCTACCAGTTTTCGGGCACCGCTGCCATGCCGGTACAGTCCATCACCCTGTTTTACCGGACGTCCCGGATGGAGAAGGATACCTCCGTGGAAACCACCAGCTTCGCCATTTATAATAAGTGGTATGCCTTTATCCCATCGGATGTGCTGCTCCATGCGGACTATGTGGACTACTATGTGAAGGCGGCCAACGCGTATCGCACCACCACGACCCCAGTGCGCCGGATTCAGGTGGACCATTTGGACGATGGCCAGACCGGCCTGCGAGTCAATTTCCCCACAGATGAAGCGGTTTCGGGTCAGGTAGCGGTTACGGCCAAGGACTTTTCTGGCACTGCGCAAGCATACACTGCCCAGGTGGATGGCCAGGAGCTGAATCTCCACCCGTCCCTGGAGCTGGGCGCCTTCTTCACCTTCACCCACCGGGGGGTAGATAGCTATTTCAAAAACGCCCTGGTATGTGGCGACCAGATCATCAAAAACTTTTCCAAATGCAGTGAGATCCCCTCAGACTCCTCTATGGCGATTTTTGTGGATCAGAGATATTTCACTTACCGGGAGGATGGCTCTGCCCAAATCCAGCTGGAAATTTGGCCCGGCACCTATGGTTCCACCTGGGAAAACGATACCGACGCCAACAACGATGACTTCTATGTCAGCCACATGGCCCTGAGCCTCACCGATGGAACGGAGCTGCGCCCCATTGCTATGGTCAACGAGTATGGTACGGCCCTGAGTCTCACCGAGGAGCTGAAGGTAGGAGACAGCGCCGATTGCAACAAAAAAGTAATCATGACCTTTGAGGTCCCCGCCGGCAAGGTAGACGGCGTGGCGGGAGTTTTGGATACCACATCTCTGGCGGATGGTGCGCATACCTTGACAGTCACCACCTCCACCGGGGCAGCCAAGAGTTTCCAGTTCACGGTGGACAATAGGAAGCCGATTCCGGATCCGGAGCCAACGCCGGTCGGGGTGAATATGGGCCTTGCGGTATCCGCCTATCCCGCAACCGCCACGGTGGAAGCACCGGAGGCGGCGGCGACGGTGGAGGTTCTTCAGGCGGTTTCTCTGCCGGAGTACGCGGTATCCACCGGCATCGGGGACTCCACCTTCTCCCAGGAAACGGCAGAGACGTTGCAGACTGTGGTTTCTCAAAACGGTCAGCTGCCCTATGAAGTGTTTACCGTGGACACCAAGGGTCAGACGGCAGGCAATATCCGGCTGGATGTGACCGCCCAGGCCGACTACAACCAGCCGGTCCGCCTGTACGCTCTGACCCAGGCCAATACCTGGCAGCCGCTGGAGAGCTGGGAGGAGAAGGGGGTCGTTACGGCCATTGTCAATCTGGAGGGTCTGGCGTCCGATGGCAAGCTCACCGTTTTGGTCCAGGCTCGAGGCGCAGAATACCAGCCGGTGACAACCCGGCCTGCTACGGCGGACACAGTGGCAAATGATTATGTCTGGGATGGCACCGGAATTCCGGAGCAGTATGACTTTGCCTTTGCCTGGATTACGGACACTCAGTATTATTCCGAACAGTTTATGGAGAACTTTGATGCGGTCACCGATTGGATTGTAGATCAAAAGGACCGGCTGGGCATCGAATACGTGATCCACACCGGCGACATTGTAGACGAATTCAACGAGGCGTATCAGTTTGAAAACGCCTCCCGGGAACTGGAAAAGCTGGAAGACGCAGGCCTTCCCTATGGCGTCTTGGGCGGTAACCACGACGTGGCCCACGGAAACGAAAATTACGAGCTGTACAACAAGTACTTTGGCGCCTTCCGCTATGAGGGAAATCCCTGGTATGGTGGGACCTATGAGGACAACAAGGGCCATTACGATCTGGTCCAGGTAGACGGAGAGAAGCTCCTTCTCATCTACATGTCATGGGATATCTACACCCCGGAGGTGGAGTGGATCAACAGCGTCCTGGAGCAGTATCCGGACCGGAAGGCCATTCTCTGCACCCACCCGGGCATCAATGCCAACGCGGTGCCCGATTACTTCAGCGACCTTTTGGTGGAGCAGGTCTGTCGGGATCATCCCAATGTCATTGCGATGCTAAACGGCCATTACCACGGCGCGTCTTTGAACTTTGTGGGCTTTGATGACGACGGCGACGGTGTGGAAGAGCGGGTGGTTTACCGGATCTGCACCGACTATCAGAGTGCGCCCGGCGGCGGCCAGGGGTATATCAAAATGATATACTTCGACCTGGCCAATAACAAAGTATATCTCAACTCCTACTCTCCCATTTTGGATGACTTCAACTACTACGACACCCCCAAGCTGGATCGCTATGGCATTGGCACAGTGGCTTCGGACGTGGACATTGCAGAGCTGCCGGTGACCTTTGACCGGCAAACGCCTAAGACCCTGGAGGTCACCGGCTTCCAGGCTAGCATCCTGACCGACACCCGGATTGCCCAGGCCGAGGCGCAGGGCACGGTGGAGCTGCCATTGGGGCAGACCGTAGGCGATGTGTATGCAGTGGCTAAGGATCAAAGCGGCGCCATTGTGGCCTACAGCGGGGTGCGGACTGTGGAAGGCTCTGTGCCCCAGGAGCATCCCTTTGTGGATGTGAACGACACAGACTGGTTCTATGAGGATGTGGCATATACCTTCTGCCGGGGAATCCTCAAGGGAATGGACGAGACCCATTTCCAGCCCCAGACGGCGGTAACCAGAGGCATGGTGGCAACGGTTCTGCACCGTCTGGAGGAATGCCCGGAAGCACCGGAAGCAGATTTTGTAGACGTAAATCCTGCCCGGTATTACGGGGCGGCCGTGGCCTGGGCCCAAGCCAAGGGGCTGGTGAAGGGCTACGGAGACGGTACCTTCCGGCCGAATCAAGCCATTACCCGCCAGGAGCTGGCTACCATACTGTACCGCTATGCCGCCTTCCGGGGAGAAGATGTGAGCGCAAGAGCCAACCTGGAGGCCTTTGAAGACCGGACCTTGATCCAACCCTACGCCCAGGACGCCATGAGCTGGGCTGTGGCGGCAGGCCTGGTAGAGGGCGTTACGGAAACCAGCCTGGCGCCTAAAGGCATCGCCCTCCGGTGCCAGCTGGCCGCCCTGCTCCACCGGCTGTCGCTGGACGTGCAGCTCTGACCAACTCCGGCAAGGCCTGAGGCCTATGCCGACAACGCCAGGATGTCACTATGGACGCGGGAGCCCTTGTTTGGCTGCCTTGCCGGCACAGGCTTCATACGCAAGCAAAGGAAAAGCCTTCCCACCCGGATGGAAACACCCTGTGAATCCGGGAGGGAAGGCTTTGAGCTTGGTATGTGCTGCTTGAGATCTGAAATCAGATTCCTCTCCCCTGAGGGAGGAAGAAAGCGGTCAGCAGGTGGACCACAGGTTTTCCGGATACAGACCCTGGGCGGTCATGGCGGCGATGGCGGCTACCACGGTGGGCTTGTCCTCCTGATAGGTGACGCCGTACCACTTGTCATGGCTCCGCAGGACCTTTACCCGTGCCTTTCCATCTGCCAGAAGCTGGCTGACCACGGTGGGCAGGTAGTACTCCGCTTTCATGGGGTCTGCCTTCAGGGCCTGATCCAGGAAGGCGGGGAACCGGGCCCAAGCCTCGTCCAGGTAGCTGCGGGTAAAGCCCCAGAGGTTCATGGATACCACCGTGTCTCCCGGCAGCTCCTGCCAGGTGTTCCCCCCGTCCTCGGTGTAGCGGGGACAGGTCTCGCCCTTTTCGATGTGGGTCCGCTCCACCACGCTGTGGAGGAACCCGTCCGGCGTTTCTTGGCAGATGCCCCGGGCCACGTGGCCGTTTTCTGTTACGGTGTTTTGAAGCAGGTAGCCCACCATGGCGTATTCATAGCAGCTTTCCAGGTCCGGGTGGCTCACCAGATAGTGGTAGATCTCTTGGAAGCCGTGGGGGCCGTAGTAATCATCGGAATTGATGACGGCGAAGGGGCCGTCTATGAGCTCCCGGGCTGCCAGGACCGCCTGAGCTGTGCCCCAGGGCTTCACCCGGCCCTCGGGGACAGCATAGCCCTGGGGCAGGTCGTCCGGCCGCTGGAACACATAGCGAACCTCCATCTTTTTTGCAATGCGGTCCCCGATTCCGGCCCGGAAGGCCGCCTCAATCTCCGGCTTGATGACGAAAATCACCGTTTCAAAGCCGGCCCGGTGGGCGTCAAACAGGGAATAATCGATGATCAGTTGACCACCGGGGCCGACGGGGTCCAGCTGCTTCAGGCCGCCGTACCGGCTTCCCATACCGGCAGCCATGACCACCAAAACAGGTTTTTGCATAAAATAACCTCCCAATTGTATTCTCAAAAGCAGCAGCTCCGTTTTTTGGAGCGCCACCCGAAATTATGTGATGCAGCATGTGAAAATGTCCAGGTTGATTTCTGCCCATTATAATACAGCTTTGCCATTTCTGCAATGAAAATTTCCATTTTTCCCGAGAAAACCGGCTGTATCCCACCTGGCGGGCCGGAGGGAGGAGGCGGAGTGGCCAAAAAGCTTGCTGCAAAGGGGGACTGCACCGCTTTTGCAGCAAGCTTTGGAATATGCTCTCAGTTTGTTTTATAATCAGTCCCGGTTCTACTGTGTCGCCTCCTGCAGGACAATGTCTGCCGTCAACTGCCGGCCGGACCGGTAGATGATTACGTTGACTGAGTCCCCAACGGAGAAACTGCTGAGGGCAGCGGCCAGCTCCTCCTGAGAGGTGACGCTCTGCCCGTTGACGCTGATGAGCAGGTCTCTGGGCCGGATGCCAACAGCCCAGGAGTTGGAGCTTTCATCCACACTGGTGATATACAGGCCGTCAGGCAAATTGAAGTACAGCCGGTCCTGTAAGTCCAGCACCACGGTCTCCACTCCAAGAGATGGGCGGCCTGGGATATAGCCGGTCTCAATGAGCTGGTCCACCACATCCTTGGCAATGTGGACGGGAATGGCAAAGCCCAGCCCTTCCACCCCGGCGCTGCTGTAATAGTCCCCGATTTTGGCGGTGTTGATGCCGATGACCTGACCATAGCAGTTGATGAGAGGCCCTCCGGAGTTGCCTTTGTTCAGAGCTGCAGTGGTCTGAATCAGGGTGAGCGCGTGTCCCTGAATGGTGAGGTTCCGGTTGATGGCGGAGATGATGCCGCTCGTCATGGTGCCCCGGAGCTCTGTGCCCAGAGGATCTCCAATGGCGACTACGGCGTCTCCCACCTGCGCTTGGGTGGAATCTCCGAATTCTGCCGCAGTCAGTCCCGTGGCGTCGATGTGCAGGACGGCCAAGTCACTGATGCTGTCCTTCCCCACTAGCTGGGCATCATGCTCCTGCCCGTCAGATAAGGTGACCAGGAGGTGATAGGCTTCATTGACCACATGGCAGTTGGTAATGATATAGCCGGACTGGGACATGATGATCCCGGAGCCGTAGGAGGTGCCGCTTGCTTGCTGGGCGGTGATGGACACCACAGAAGGGCTCACCTTCCGGTAGATCTCCTGCAAAGAAAGCCCGCCGGATTGGGGGATATTGGGAACGGCTTCCGATGTGCTGGATATGATAAGCTCCGTATCGTCGCCGTGGGGCCCAGTGGCCTCCAGAATGGGCTGCTCCGTTTCCATGGGCTCGGAGGACTGAGTTTCTGTCAGGGTAACCGGATTGGTGGGCGACTGGACCTCCGGCGACGTTTCCTGCTGCATGTGTTCACTCAGGTTGATGAGAATGGCGCCGCCGGCCAGGCCGCCCAGAAAAATACAGGTCAGAAGCACGGCAGCCACCCAACCGCCGTGGTTCTTTGGGGGACGGATATTTCCGGTCTCATAGAAACCGCTGAACCGCTCTTCCTGGGTCTGAGGGAAGGGGGTATATTCCGGCTCCAAGGGGCCTTTGTCATCGTGGAACATAAGCATTGCCTCGCAATTACAGACTGTTTACCCCAGCCAGGGTGAAAGTGAATTCGGTCTTGCCGTCCCGGCTGGTGACGGAAATGTCCTCGCCGTGGCTGCAAATAATGGTTTTTACAATATAAAGGCCCAACCCCCAGCCGTCCCGGTTCAGGCTTCGGCTTTTGTCTATCTTGTGGAACCGGTCAAAGACCAGAGGGAGCTCCTCTGGGGGGATGGTGTCGCCGGTGTTGGAGACGGAGACATAAACCTTGGAGCCGGATTCCCGGAGGCTCAGACCCAGCTGGCCGCCGGGAGGGCAAAATTTGACGGCGTTATCAATGAGGTTGTAGGCCACCTGGGTGATGGCGTCCAGCTCACCCTGGGCATAGACGGAATATTCCGGGAAGTTCACTGCCACATCCAGGTGCTTGTCGTTGATTTTCTGCTCGAAGGTGATGAGTACCTGCCCCAGACACTCGGCTACGTCAAAGCGCACCATTTTTTCCGGCGGGATGCCCTGATCCTGGAGACGGGACACGTCCAGCATGCTTCGCACCAGGCGGCTCAGACGCTTGATTTCGCTGGAGACCAGACTCAGGTATTTCCGCTCCCGTTCCGGCGGGATGGTGCCGTCCAGGATGCCATCCACATAGCCGCCGATGGTGGTCATGGGGGTTTTCAGCTCGTGGCTCACATTGGCGACAAATTCCTGGCGCTGGTACTCGCTCTGCTCCAGGGAGGAGGCCATGTTGTTGAAAGCGACGGCCAGCTCGTCAATTTCCTGGGTATAGTCGCCGCTGGTCTCCACCCGGGCCTTCAGGTTTCCGTGGCCAAATTCCTTGGCGGCGTTGGCCATGGCCTTCAGGGGGCGGCACAGGTTCTGGCTGAAAATGGAAAAGCATATCACCGTGATCAGCAGCACAATGAGGGCCACAAATACAAACATCTGGGTAATTCGAGACAGAATCTCGCCAATGCCCTGCACCGGCTCCGATACCAGCACCAGGCCGCCCACGGTTCCGTCAGACATGGTACAGACCTGCGCCACCAGATAGCGGTTTTCTTCGTAGACGCCGGTTAAAATCCCGGTACGGGAGTCCTCCCCATGGAGGAGCACCTCCTGCACGTAATTCGGATCCAGGGTCATGCCGATGTGCTTGCACCAGAACTCCTGACAGGAACAGGTGATGACCTGCCCCTGGGTGTTGCACACCAGGGTATCGGTCTGGGAGAATTGAGATGCGAAAGACAGAGTCTTGTGAAACTTTGTGGAGACGTCCAACCCAAAGGTGGAAGCGTACCCTACATAATCGGCGGCGAGCTCTGATGCGGCAGCTGCCTTGGCTTGCAGAGTTTCCTTCTGCTCATCTGCCAGGTAGTTTTTTACCATGACGCGGAAGGACATGCCCAGGCCTACTACAGCCACCAGGATAATCAAGGCCGTCACGGAAGAGAGACGGCTGAATGTGGTCCTCACGAATTGGTCACCTCAAACTTATAGCCCACGCCCCACACGGTTTTCAGGCTCCACTGGTTGGAGACGCCCTCCAGCTTCTCCCGCAGCCGCTTGATGTGGACGTCTACGGTTCGGGAATCCCCAAAGTAGTCGAAGCCCCACACCTCGTCCAGCAGCTGATTGCGGGTGTACACCCGGTTAGGAGAGGAAGCCAGATGGAACAGGAGCTCCATTTCCTTGGGGGGCGTGTCGATTTTTTTCCCGTCCACTGTGAGCTCGAAGGCGTCCATGTCAATGATCAGCCGGTCGAAGACCAACTTGTTGGCTTTTTTCTCCACGCTGTTGCCGGAGCGGCGGAGCACGGCCTCAATCCGGGCCAGGACCTCCTTCATTTCAAAAGGCTTGGTGATATAGTCATCTGCGCCGCCCTTCAGGCCGCTTACCTTATCGCTGGTTTCACCCTTGGCGGTGAGCATGATGATGGGCACCTGACTTTCCGCCCGGATGGTTTTACACACGGCCCAGCCATCCATGACCGGGAGCATCAGGTCCAGCAGCACCAAATCCGGCTTGATGGCCCGGAATTTAGACACTCCCTGGCCCCCATCCGGGGCAATGGTCACAGCGTAGCCCTCTTTTTCCAGATACATCTGCAGGAGCTCTGCAATGTTGTTGTCGTCTTCTACGATCAAAACCGAAATGGCCATGGAAATTCCTCCCTCTCTTTTCTTCCTTCTGATACATCCATTATATCTGTTTTTTTCGGCTTGGCGTGAACAAATTGTTAAGAGTTCCCGAGGGATTTGTTAACGGACCAGCCTGGCGAAGGACAGGGCTGCCACGAACTTCAGGATAAGCGCACAGCCACCTTGTGAGGTGCGGCGTAGGGTGAGTCCAGGAGGCGGCTCCCTACAGCGCCATGATGTGACCCGGGCCAACTTGTAGAGGCTGGCTTAGGTGTACGCATGTGCCTCCCGGTGGAAGGCGGAGGCGCTTCCACGCCAGTGAAGGAGGCACAGCTACAGCCGTGCCTCCTTCACTGGCGTGGCTCTGGATAGAAGCCAGGGACTACCAGCGCCTATTCTCTTATGACATGGCAGCTTGCGTTCAGGAGCCGGGCTTCCCGGTCCTGGCAGGTGAAGAGGAGAATTTGCCGGGGTTCCGTCTCCAGGAGAGCCAGGGCGGCGGCCAGGCGGGCGTCGTCAAACCGGTTGAGGGCGTCGTCCAAGACCAGTGGCGCTTCCGGTATGAGGGCCCGGCTCACTGCCAGGCGCAGGGCCAGGTACAGCTGGTCTCCGGTTCCATCGCTGCGCCAGACCAGGGGGTGCAGGGTGTCTTCCCCGGCTGCTCCGGCGGAAAGGCTTAGATCCCGGTCCAGGAGGAGGCGGTCGTAGCGGCCGCCTGTGAGCTTTTTCAGAATGTCCTGGGCTTCTGCAGTAATCCGGGGAGCAAAGCGGCTCTGAAGCTCCCGCTGAGCTTTGTCCAGAGCGGCCAGGCCATAGCCCAGGGCGGTCTGGTAAGTCTCCAGACGGGCCACCCGGCTGGCCAGGGCTTCTGCCTCCGCTTCCAGCCGGTCCCGGTCTTCCAGGGCAGTCCGGCGGCCCCGGCAAGCGTCCAGCTGGGAGCGGGCGCCCTCCAGGGAGCGGTTTACCTCCTCCAGGGCCTGCCGGGTTTCCTGCGGGGAGAGGGTCATGCCGTCCTGGAGGGGCGCGGCCTCCAGCCCGGCGGTGACGGCCTCCATAGCCTCCCGGTGCCCTTTGGCCTGAGCCGCCGCCCGGCAGGCGGAGGCCCAGAGGTCCCAAGCCTCCAGGGCCTGCCGCTGCTCCTGGCAGAAGGTCTCGGAGCCCTGGCTTCCCGTGAGGGCGGCCAGCTCCTCCAGAAGCTCCTTCCGCCGGACCTCCAGCCCGGCCAGCTTGCGGGTGTGGAGGGCCAGGGCCTCCTGGTAGCGGTTCCAGTCCGCCTCGTAAGCCTGGAGCTGCTGTTCCAAAGCCTGGAGAGAGGGAGCTCCATACGTGGCAAGGAAGGTCTGCAGGGCCTGCCTGGCTTCCCTGGCGGCAGCTTCCTGCCGGCGGCTTCTGATGCGGGACCAGAGAGCAAGGACTCCTCCGGCAGCCAAAAGAGCCGCCCCCGGAAGCTTCCAGCGCCCGGGCAGGAGCCACAGCAGAATCAGCCCTGCCAGAGCAAGGCCCAGGCTGGACAGAAGAAGGCCCTGAGTTCTGGCAGCCGGTTCTCCAGCCTGGGGCAACGCCGCCAGCTGGCGGCGGACTTCCTCCCGGGCCGCCGGTCCGTCCAGGCCCTCCAGGGGCGGGGGAGCGGTGGGCTTCTGTAGGACCGGCGATTCCATGGAGCCCTCCAGCTCCAGAGCCTCCAAAGCCTCCCGGAGCCCCCGCCATTGGGCCAGCCGCCGCTCCGCCAGAGCCCGCTCGGGCTTGCCCTGGCACTGGACTCTGGCCCGTTCCAGCTCCATCAGGGCGGTTTTTTCTTTCTGCCTTGCTTCTTCTACCCGCTCCAGCTTTTGCCGGTTTTCCTGGCGCTCCAGGGCCTCCTGGTGGGCCTTCAGGGCGGTCTTTTGCTCTTCCAGCTCCCGGACGCGTGCGCTCAGTCCAGCGGCCTGGGCTTCCAGAGCGTCCAGGGCCTGGAGCTTCTCCCGGCAGCCGGCTAAGGCCAGCCGGGCCTGGGGCAGGAGGCCGGATTTGTTGTACTGACATTTGTTTTTCAGCTCTCGCAGGCCTGCAGCCAGAGCGGGGGCGGCAGGGCTGTCGTCTCCCGTGGTCACCAGCTGATTCAGCCGCTGGCTCAGGGCCTCATCCTGGCTCACTGCCAGATCCCCGCCTCGGAGAAAACCGGTGCGCTGGTACACGCTGCGCTCCACCCCCAGGAGAACCTGACCGCAGGTGTCCGCCGTCAGCTCTGGGACAGGAAGGCCGGTTTCCGTCTCAAAGGCCCGAAATTGGCCCATAGGAATCCGCCCTTTGGTCTGCCGCTCAATGGTGATCCGGCGGTCCTTCCACAGAATTTCCATGGACCCGGACATGGGTTTCCCGGACCAGGGCTTGAAGCGCTCCTTGTCCGGAAGCTGGCCCTGCTTTGCCCGCTGGCGGGTGTCGATGCCATAGAGCATGGCCAGGAGAAAGGCGCACCAGGTGCTTTTTCCCCACTCGTTGGGGGCTGAAATCAGGTTGAGGCCAGGGGTGAACTCCAGGGTTTCCCCCTCCAGCTTGCCAAAGGTGGCGGTCATGGAGCAGATTCTCATGGCAGCGTCACCTCCTGCCCCTCCAGAATCCGGCGGCTGATGCGAGCCGCCAGGCACAGGGCCTCGGCCTCCGGCCCGGTGGCGTTTTGAGCGGCCTGTTGCAGAATCTGAAAATACCGCCCCTCCAGGCTATCCTCGCCCGCTCCCTCCCACAGGTCCCGGGGAGGGACCGTCCGGTCCCGGAGCTGCAGGTGGAAAAAGCGGCCGGACAGCGCGTTTTGCAGTCGGTCCAGGTCCACCGGCTCCGACTCTCCCGTGAGGGTGAGGCGGTATACGTCCCGGCCGGTGTCCGGAGGCAGCTGGGCAAGAATGGAGGCCAGAGGGTCCGGACCTGCCGGAAGGGTGAGGTCCTCATAGCGCCCCCCACCCAGAGGCCGGAAGGTAGCTTGGGCACCCTGAGGGGAAATCTGACAGATGTACACGCCTTTGACCCCGGTTTCGTCAAAGCCCCGGCCCATGGGGCAGCCCGGCCAGGCGCACAGGGTGCTACCGGCCTCCATTTGCCCCTGGGTGTGGATGTGGCCCAGGGCCAGATAGGCAAGGCCCGATGCCGCCGCCTGGGCCCGGGTCACAGGGCAGCAGGGGGAGCCGGGATTGGTGGGGTCGCCGTGGAGGACCATCAGCTGCAGCGGCTCCTGTCCGGTTGCCCGGAAGCCCTCCAGAAGACCGGGGCAGTCCATGCTCTGGAAGCCTGCTCCCCAGACCCGGCAGCTTAGCTCCGGAAGAGTTACGGACTCCAGTGCCTGCCGGGTAAAGATGTGTACATTCCCCGGCCAGGCCCTCTCCAGATAAGGGGAGCCGGGGCATAAATGGTCGTGATTGCCTGGAGCGATGAACACCGGGACTGCCATGGCCTCCAGGGCTTTGGCCAGGGCCAGGGCTTCCTCCCGGCAGCCCTGGGGCCGGTCCAGAAGATCCCCGGGCAGTAAAACCATCTGGCAGCCCTCCTCCCGGCAGAGCTCCACCAGTTGGTCCAGCTGCGCCAGCTGCTCCTGCCGCCGGGCCCGGGCCTCCTCTGGCGGCAGACTGTGGAAGCGGGCGCCCAGGTGCAGATCGGCGCTGTGCAAGATTTTAATCATAAACCGTCACCCGCTGCGTGTTTGTGCACCGGCCCCTTTCGTCCAGGGTGAAGACCACGCCCTCCAGCTTCCCCGGCCCCGGCGCGGGCTGATAGCGCCCGGTCAGGTTCCCCCGGAACCGGGCCACGGACAGGTCGGGACGGATGCCTAAAATGGAATTTTTGGGCCCGGTCATGCCAAGATCCGTGACAAAACCGGTGGATTTTGGCAGAATTTGGTTATCCGCTGTGGGGACGTGGGTATGGGTTCCCCACACAGCACTGACCTGTCCGTCCAGCATGTGGCCCATGGCCAGCTTTTCTGAGGTGGCCTCGGCATGGATCTCCACCAAGATGAATTTGGCTGTCACACGCTTTAGAATTTTGTCCACCAGGAGGAAGGGATTGTCCGGATTGTAGTCCATGTTGCACCGGCCTATGAGATCGATCACCGCAACCTCCCCCATGGGGGAGTCAAAGACGCCCCAGCCCCGACCTGGCAGCTGAGGGGCCAGGTTGGCCGGACGTAGAATCCGGGGACAGTCGTCCAGGTAGGGGCAGATCTCCCGGCGGCCAAAGGTGTGGTTGCCCATGGTGATGACGTCGGCCCCGGCGGCCAGAATGGTCTCCGCCTGGTCCTGGGTGATGCCCAGGATGGCCGCATTTTCCCCGTTGACCACGGTGAAATCCGCTTTCACCTGCCTGCGAAGCTGCGGCAGATGCTTTTCAATCATCGAAACGCCGCAGCCGGCTACCACGTCGCCCACGGCCAGTACATTCCATTCCATTTTGCATATGCTCCTTTCGGAAAACGGGCAAATCTCTGCTCCATTTGGAAGTATCATGGCTATTATACCCCAGTTTTCCCTATATTGCAACGTTGGGAAGCCGTTCGCCTTTGTGGGCAATGCTGTCCACAATGTCTTTTTGAAGGCCCGGTATGGAATGGCCCCAAGGCGGGCAGAATGGTGGGCGAGGAGGCGGTAAGATATGGTAAAAGGGATTTCCAGACAGGTGATTGTGGTCCGCTCCCCGGACCCAAAGCTGTTTGAGCAGGCCATTTTTATTCTGCGGGAGGATGCATTGGGGAAGGACGGTATGTCCGACCGGGCCATTCTGCGCCAGGCCCAGCAGGCGGCAGGCAGCTATGTGCCTGCTGGAAAGCGGCGGGCGCTGCCTCTGGGGAAGGCTCTGTGGGCAGCAGGCGGCGCGCTGGTTACGGGCTTGGCTTGGCTGCTGACTGTGATTTTGTAAGCTCCAATTCAGAAAAGGGCGTAGGAGCACACGGTGCGCTCCTACACCGCCCGTACTTTTTGGGAAACACATGAACCGGTGCTATCTCATACCCATGCGTGTCTGTGAAGCTGCGCCCTACATCCGGTACACCCGGAAACTTCCCGATTTCCAGGCGTACGCCCATACCCGTGTAGCTGATACCTCTAAAAACCTGTAGAAATTTCCGTTTTTTTGTGCTACCATAGAAAAAACGAAAGGGGAGGGCGGTTTCATTGGGGCAAAAGTTGCAGGGGCTGCTCATTCGCAAGCGGAGGCAGGAGCGGGAATGGTCTCAGGCGGCGCTGTGTAATGGGATATGCGCTGTGTCCTATCTGTCGAAAATTGAGCAAGGGAAGGTGGAGAGCAGCCCGGAGGTTTTGGATTTGCTGTTCCGCCGTCTGGATATTCAGTGGCAGGATGACCCGGCCTTTTGCCGGGAGGCTGCAGCCTGGTTCGAGGAATATTACGACCGACTTTTCTCCGGCGAGGATTTGCAGGATATGACCCAGGAACTGCTTTCGCGGGAAACTGTATATCGGAACAGCCCCTTTTTTCTGGATTGGCTGCTCCTGTCCTGGGCGGCCACCGGGCAGGTACAGGAGGAGGTAGAGGAATTTGTCTCTGCAATGGATGCCAGGCAGCAAAACTTGCATCTGTGCCTGAAGGGACAGTTTCAGGATCTGCTGCGGATTGCAGAGCGGAGTTATTTCTTCCTGCAGGCGGGAAAGCATGCGTACTGGCGGGGAGATTATAGCTATGCGGTGGCCTGCTTTTTCCAGGGGGCGGAGCGGGCGGCCAGGGAGGGCAGCCTGCCTGTGATGATGCTGTGCCACCTGTTCCTGGGGAACTGCTACAGCACTCTGAACCAGCTGGATCAGACCCTGGAGCATTATGAGGCGGCCAGACGGATGGCGCGTAGTCTGGGCAGACGGGTGACTCTGGTGGAGATTGCCTATAATCAGGCCACCACGGAGCTGCAAATGGGGCTCACCCAAGAGGCTCTGCGCCATTTGCTGGAGCACCCCTGGAATGAGGCTCTGTATTTCCACAAGCTGGCCATCTGCTATGAGCGCCTGGGGCAGGAGAAGCTGGCCCGGGTGGCTTTGGACCGGGCCCTGGAGGCGCCTCTGGGAGATCTGCCCTGCGATCCGCCTCAGGCGCGGGAGATTTTTGAGCAGATGTGCGGCCTTGTCCGGTTCCGGCTGGACCACAAGGGCTATCTCCAAGAGCCGGAGTATGGAAAAGCGCTCCACAGCTGTGTGAGAAGCATGGAGCAGCAGTTTTCCATCGGGTTTGTCCGGTTTCATGTGCCTTGGCTGGAGGAGTGGTACGCCGCAAACCGGCAGTACCGTCAGGCATATGAGTTGGTGCGCAAGTTTTCCTAAGATAACCTTGCTTAAGAGGGGAAGTCGGCTACTTTGTGGGATAATTTTCCCAAAGTAGTCGGCTTTCTTTGAACTGCGTTCTATGATATACTGAAACAGAAGGAAGTGCCGTGTCTCATCTTGCCCCGGCGGGATGAGCTTGCTGTACCCATGTGCTTTACTGCATTAGCAGCAAGCGGCGCTGGCTTATATGTACCCAAAATCAAAACAGAAAGGAAGAGCAACGTGAAAACAAGAATCAGAGCACTGCTTCTGGCCCTGGTCCTGGTGCTTACCATGACCACTGGCGTATGGGCGGCAGGGACCGGAAGCGAAAGGACAGCCGGAGCCCGGTTGACTATGACCGCAGAGTACCGGGCAGGGAACGCGGTTGTGACAGTCTACCTGGAAGGCGGCGAAGGGGTGACCAATGGCCGTCTCACTGCCACCTATGATCCCAAGGTGTCCACCTTGACCGGTTCCCGGGTTCTGGGGAGCTTCGGAGCCTCCAGCGTAAACGGGGAGACGGCAGGGGAGGTTTGCCTGGCTTGGGTCGGCAGCAACCTCACGGCAGAGAAGACTCCCATGGTGGAGTTGACTTTCCAGGTGACCCAGGATGGGACCTTCGCGGCAGAGGCCGGTGAGGTTTATGCCGGGGAGGAGAAACGAACGGTAGAAGGAGACACCGCGTCTCTGGAATACAACCCCTTCCAGGACATCGAGAACCACTGGGCCAAAGAGGAAATTCTGAAGGCCTACCACGGGGGCTTGCTCCAGGGCGTCACCGGGACGAAATTCGTCCCTGAGGGTAAGATGGACCGGGCTATGTTTGTGACAGTGCTGTACCGCTTCGCGGGAAGCCCGGCTGTGGAGAGTCTGGAGACGGCGTTTACGGATGTGGACACGGCCCGGTACTATGGAGCGGCCGTGGCATGGGCTGTGGAGCAAGGCGTGACCAATGGTGTAAGCCAGACCCAATTTGCGCCGCACCAGGCCATCAGCCGTCAGGAGCTGGTGACCATGCTGTACCGGTATGCAAAGGCAACGGGACAGGATGTGACCGGGCAGGCGGACCTTAGCCAGTTTGTGGATGCCGGGAAGGTGGCAGGCTGGGCGGAGGCCGCTGTGGCCTGGGCCGTGAAAGAGGAAATATTGGAGGGCTACCCCGGGAGCTATCTGCTTCCCAGAGGCAGCGCTACCCGCGCCCAGGCGGCTGTAATCTTCTGCCGCTATGGGCAGCTGTAAAAGAAGGAGGAGCCGGATATGAAACGAATGAACCGTGTACTTTCCCTCCTGTTGGTTTTGTGCATGATTGCCACCCTGCTTCCAGCGCAAGTTTTGGCGACAGACGGCGAGCAGGCAACTGCGACTCCCATCACGGGAGAAGACCGGCTGCAGGCGGAGGCTTTGCCAGAAGCGCTTCCTCAGGAAGCACAGGCGGAGCAGGCAGCTGCGCCTGAGGTGACGGCAAAAGAAATTGAAAATCCCGGCGTGGACCTGAAGCGGGACCAGGCTGGCCAGCAGATGCACGAAGCGCTTTACGACGAGGACGAGACGGTCCGCGTGATTGTGGTTCTGGAGGAAGAGGCGCTGCTGGATCAGGGCTTTACCACAGACCAGATTGCCGCCAATGGGGCCAAGGTGGCCCGCCAGGTGGAAGCGATGACGGCGACCCAGGATGCCATGGTTGAGAAAATCAGCCAGGCGGTGGTGAGCGCCCAGGGTGAGATGACGGGGCTGGCTGGAAAGGCAGCCACGGTTTCGGAGCCGGACGTGCCCCTTGCTGTGCGCTATCACTATAATGTGGCCTTCAGCGGCCTGGCCTTGGAAGTCCCCTACGGTGCTCTGGAAAGCATCCGGAAGCTGGACGGGGTGTACGATGCCTTCGTGGCGCAGAAATATGATGTGCCCGCGGACATGACCTCCGGTGGAGCCGACGTGAGTGACCCCAGCATGTACGCCACCAAGGAAACCTTTGGCTCTGCGATGACTTGGGAGACGCTGGGCTATACCGGCCAGGGAATGCGGATTGCCGTCATTGATACGGGCCTGGATCTGGACCATCCCTCCTTTGCGGCATCTCCGGAGCTCACAGAGGATTCTCTGACCAAGGAGGAAATCAGCGGGGTGCTGGAATCCCTGAACGCCTATACCCGCTATGCTTCCAGCAGCGCCGTGAAACTGACGGCGGATAAGCTGTACCGCAGCGAGAAGATTCCCTATGCCTTCAACTACGTGGATTCTGGCCTGGATGTGACCCATGACCATGACAACCAGGGCGACCACGGTACCCACGTGGCCGGTATTGCAGCCGCCAATGCCACGGAGGGCACGCCTGTGGTTGGCGTGGCCCCCGACGCCCAGATTCTGGTGCTGAAGGTCTTTGGGGTGAACGGCGGCGCTTATAACGATGATGTTCTGGCAGCTGTGGAGGATGCCATCCGGTTGAATGCGGATGTGGTCAACCTGTCCCTGGGCTCTCCCGGTGGTTTCACGGACGAGTCGGAAACGGTCAACAAAATTTACGGAAAGATTCTGGAGAGCGATGTGGTGGTGGCCATTGCCGCCGGCAACAGCGCCTCTGCCGCCGCCTACAACGGCTTCGGCACCAACCTGAACCTGACCGAGGACCCGGACAATGGTATCGTCTCCTCTCCCGGTACTTACATCGGCGCCACCTGCGTGGCCAGTCTGGAGAACACCCGGCTGATGCTCAACTACCTGGTGGTTGGGGAAGAGAAAGTCGTCTTCTCCGATGCTGGCCAGATTCCCCTTACCTCCCTGGCCGGAAAATCCCTGGAGTATGTGATGGTTCCGGGCTACGGCACGGAGGAGGATTATCAGGGCCTGGATGTTGCCGGACGGGTGGCAGTGGTTTCCCGCGGCTCCCTGGACTTTACGGTGAAGCAGCAGAACGCTGCCAATGCCGGCGCGGTTGCATGCTTGGTTTATGACAATGTAGACGGCAGCCTGATTAACATGTTGGACGCCGGTGTGGTGCCCAATGCGTTTATCACCAAGGCCAGCGGAGAAATCCTGGCGGCCAAGGCCACAGACGGCGTGGGGACCCTGGAGGTCATGCCCGCCGGCGTTATGACGGAGACCCCCAATCCCCTGGGCGGCACCATGAGCGATTTCTCCTCCTGGGGCGTCACCCCGGACTTGCAGCTTTCCCCCGATGTGACTGCGCCTGGCGGAAACATCTATTCTACGTTGACTGACGGCACGTATGGTACCCTCAGCGGCACCTCAATGGCTTCTCCCCACATTGCCGGTATGAGCGCCCTGGTGCTGGAGTACCTGCGGGATACGTATGATCTCACAGATAGCCGAACTCATACCGTTGCCGAGGCCCTGATCATGAGCACTGCTGTGCCGGTGGAAGAGCCCTCTGGCGTTCTGTACTCCCCCCGGAAGCAGGGCGCAGGCTCTGCCAACGTGTACAACGCCATTGTCAGCCCCGCCTACCTCACTGCCGGGAACGGCGTGGAGCAGACGCCCAAGATCTCCATGGGTGACGACGACAACCGGACCGGTGTGTACCGCTTCTCCTTCCAGGTGAATAACCTGTCGGACCGGGAGCAGGTGTACACCTTGGACGGCGTCGCTTTGACGGATCAGGTGAATCTGGATTACCCCGGTTATACCTTTATGGGCGAGACCTCCAGAGCCTTGGGCGCTTCTGTGGTCTTCCGCGCGGAAAACGGACAGCTGCCGAAGCTCTATGATGCGAACGGCGATGGCGCAGTGGATATGTCCGACGTTCAGGTCCTTCTAGACGGCGTCAACGGCCTGGAGAAGCTGAGCGAGACGGTGCGCCAGGACTTTGACCTGAATGGCGATGGCATTCTGGACACGGCAGATGTGCAGATCCTCTTTGAGAAGGTCTCTGCCGGCTTTACCGCCTTGGATGTGGTGAAGGTGCCTGCCAACGGCACGGCTACGGTACATGTTACGGTGACCTTGACCGATGCGGACAAGGCCTACATGGACGAGTATTACGAAAATGGCATTTACGTGGACGGCTTTGTCCGGCTGTATGCCCAGAGCGAGGACGGGGTGGACCTGAGCCTTCCCTTCATGGGCTTCTACGGCAACTGGAGCGATTCCAAGGTCTTTGACATTGGCTGGTACTATGAGGGCCAGGATGTGCTGTGCAACCGGTATCCCAATGTGCTTTTTACCAACTATGGTTCCAGCTATTCCAATCTGGGACTGAATCCCTATGTGGCGGAGGCCTATGATCCGGCCCACAATGTGCTGTCTCCCAACGGCGATGGGTACCTGGATATGATCAATGAAATCTATCTGGGCATGATGCGGGCAGCGGAGCTGGTGGACTTTACCTGGACCGATGAAGCGGGGAACCAGCTGTTCTATGAGTGGTACCCCTATGCCCGTAAGAGCTTCTACATGAATGGGTATGGCATCTGCATGCCCTTGGCCTACAGCAATGCCTGCGCTCCTTACGACTTCAAAAATCCGGATGGCAGCTACGCAGTGGCGAACAACGACCGGGTGACGCTTACCATCGATGCCTTCCTGGATGATGGCGAGCTGGATGACGGGATTGCCGATGAGGCGGATCTGGATGATCGTGTTGAGGTTCCGGTGATCATTGACACGGAAGCCCCCAAGCTCTATACCGATGAGATTGCCTATCTGTACAATCCCTATACCGATGGACGCCGGTTGGAGTTCTACGTCTCCGACAACTACGACATCGCCGCCGTGGTGCCCATGACGGAGGCTGGTGTGGCTTACGAGTACATCCCTGTGGATGTGAAGCCCGGCGAGAAGACCTTGGTGTCCATCGATGTGAGCAAGTACGACGCCACCTTCCGCATTGCGGTTTGCGACTATGGCTGCAACGAGTCCTACTATGAGATCTCCTTTGCAGGCGCAAACAACGTAAGCTTTGATTCCTTCTACGCCTACCGGCGGTACAGCTCCCCTGTGATTGGCGGGTACCTGTATACAACGGATGGACTCAATGGTTGGTACTCCTTTGAAGATGCCAGTGAAATGCTCCAGCACACCTCCCAGTACGACAGCGGCGATCCGGCTGTGGCGGCTGCGGAATATGTGGACGGCTACATCATCGGCATTGACGTCAACAGCCAGATTTTCACCATGAAGGCCGGCTCCTGGTTCAGAACGAAGCTGGGCGATCTGAAAATCGGCAGCGGCTACTTTGGCAAGACCTATTCCGCCCTGGACATGGCCTTTGACTACAGCACGGATACCCTCTATGTTCTTACGGACGAGCTGAAGGAGAACGAGGGGGGCCACCTGATGACGGTGGACTATCTCACCGGTAAGGTGACGGATCTGGGCATGATTGAGGGGGTAGACCATGAAGATACCCAGCTGCTGACCTTGGCCTGCGATAACGAGGGCCAGCTGTTCGCGGTGGATATCAGTGAGGGCCGCCTCTATACGGTGGATGCGGAGACCGTCACGGCCACTGGCATGGCGCAAAAGAGCAGCTACTACCCCGCCTATGCCCAGAGCATGACGGTGGACCATGAGACCGACAAGCTCTATTGGGCCGGTTACCAGGGCCAGGTTGGCCAGGGCTATTTCTTCGAAGTAAGCAAGGAAGATGGCAGCCTGCTGTCTATGGTGAAGCCTGCGGACAACGCGGAGCTCACCGGCCTGTTCAAGCCCTATGACTGCGGTCGGGCCCTGCTGCCTGAGAATGAAGTGGCTACGGCACTGCTCCTGTCCAAGACGGAACTGTATTTGACTATGAATCAGACCGCCGGCCTCACCTGTCTGCCGAAGCCTTACTATGCAGACATGGAGAACGTGACCTGGACCTCGGACAATCCGGAGGTTGCCACAGTATCCGATGGCATTGTGAAGGCGACTGGCGTGGGGAGCGCCACGGTCACTGCCCAGGCTGGCGACCTGACGGTTTCCTGCCAGGTGCATGTCAACGCCGTCACAGGAGAGGCATACCTGTACAACAGCAAGGGTAGCCAGTGGGTCCACCTGGCGGCGGGCCAGCCTCAGAATGGCCTGGCGCTGTCCGGTACGGCGGAGACCGGCCCCATCACGGCTGCCGCTTACATGAAGGGCTTTGTCTATGCCTTCGACTGTGAAGAGAGCTATGACGAGGACTATAACACCATTTACAACAGCACCCTTTACCGCCTGAACCCCACAGATTTTACCGGAACGGCAGTGGGCGAGACCCAGGGCAAAATCCTGGCTATGGCTGTAAACTATGCCGATGGTTTCCTGTATGGTCTGACTGAAGAGGAAAACACCTCCACCTGGGAAACGGAGTACTTCCTCCTTCGGGTGAACCCTGCCAGCGGCGATACTGCCAAGGTACAGAAGCTGAGCAGTCAGTTCGGCGCCCCCAAGGGCGGCATGGCCATTGACTACGAAGGGAATTTCTACTTTATCACTGAAAGCCAGGAGACCTGGGAGGCAACTCTGGTGAAGGGGAAACTGTCGGGAGACAGTCTGGACTTTGTGGGCGAGACATCCCTGGGAGAAGGCCTGGCAGACCGGACGGATTACGGCTCTCTGGTGTACTCTCAGGAAAACAACGGTCTGCTGTGGGCTGACGAGAAGAATCTCATTCACTGGATTGACCTCAGCACCTGGGAGGACCTGCGGATCATCACCACTGGCGCTGTGGGCGGCCAGAGCCGGACAGCGGAGAATACCGGCCTTTTGATCCTTTTGAATCCGGAGCCGGAGACTCCGGTTGTGGCGCCCAGCCGGGTTTCCATCCCGGAGCGGGTTGAACTGGCGGAGCATGAGACGGAGCAGGTACAGCTGACGCTGGAGCCCTGGAATGCCACCTGCCACCCCACCTATACCATGGCAGATGAGACGGTTGCCACAGTAGATGAAAGCGGCCTGATTACCGGCGTCTGTGCCGGCGAGACGGTTCTCACGGTCACCGTGGAGGGCCTGGAGCCTTTGACGGCCCAGGTGGTGGTAAACCCGGATCTGGGCAGTCTGTATGGCTTTATGCTGTATGACTTTGGCGATGGCATGAATGGCTTCTCCATTGAACGCTGGGGCGAAATTCCCATCTTGCGTCCCGGTGAAGGGAAGCTCCTGTCTGCGGCCAGCGACATTGGCATTTACGCCGGCGCTTACTATAACGGAAGTATCTACGCCAGCGGCCAGAGCAATAAGGATTACCTCTACTACACCCTGAAGATAGACCCTGGCAACTTCTCCTATGAGGTACTGGCACAGGTGGACTGCTTCGTGCGGGACATGGCCTTCGATTATACCACCGGTACCATGTTTGCTGTGTTGTCAGATGACCGGAACACCGGCGCCTTGGCGCAGATGGATCTGAAGACCGGCCTGTTTACGGTGGTGGGCGATACCGGCTATGAGATGGTCGCCCTGGCCTGTGACAACGGGGGCATTCTGTACGCGGTGGATGCCGCCGGTAATATGTATCAGCTCAATAAAGACACGGCTGAGGCCACATATCGGAGCAGCACCAACATGTCCGGCTCCATGTATCAGAGCATGCATTATGATTACAACAACGACACCATTTACTGGGCACGGACCAACGGCTTTGGCAGCAAGCTGATGCGCCTGGACCGGGAGACCGGATATGCTGTCTCGCTGGGCACCATTGACGCCGCCAGCGGCGAACAAAAGGGTGTGGGCATTGAGGTAACCTCCCTCTTCAGCATCCCAGCGGAAGAGCCGGCAACACCTGCCACACTGCAGGCTACCGGCGTCCGACTGCCGGAGGTGATGGTTGCGGCAGTGGGCAAGCCCTTGACGCTGCATGCCACCCTTCTGCCGGTGAGCGTGGCCCAGGTGGAGGGGAGCCTTACCTGGACCTCCAGCGATGAGACAGTCGCCACAGTGTCCGACGGCGTGGTGACGCCGGTGTCCACCGGCACGGTGACCATCACCGCAAGCACGGCTGAGGGGGCTTCTGACTCCTGCACCGTCACGGTTTTGGACCATGAGCGGAAGTTTTACGGCTACGACGAGCTGAATACCCGGTGGATCAGCTTTGACGAAACCACAGGGGAGGTGACCACCCTGCGGGAGGACGCAGAGGGCGAGGCCAAGATCACGGCTTCGATCCTGGCCGGTGAGACCCTGTACTCCTACGACGCAGAAGGGTACTTCTACACCGTGGACACAGAGACCTTCCAGCGGACCCAGGTGGGCAGCGGCATCCACGGCCTCACCGAGAGCCTGGAGGCCCAGGATAAGCTGGGAGCAAACATGGTCTATTATGTAGATGCGCCTTACAGCGTGGTGGATATGACCTATGATCCGGAAACGGGCAAGCTGTACGCCACGATGGAGGCCTACAACATCTCCCCGATTTTGGACTCCTTCAAAGCCATCATTGCCGAGGTGGATCCTGCCACTGGTGCGATCAAGGAGCAGATCATGAAGGACTCGGAGTCTCGTCCCACGAACCTCCTGTTCCACGATGGGAAGCTGTACTTTGTGGATGGCTTTACCACAGGTATGCTCACCAGCATTGACTTGGAAGGGAATCGATCTCCTGTGCAGCAGGCGATTTTTGCCAAATACTGGGGCGATTTCGTTGGCGGTCGCAGTTTTGTGAAGGATATGCTCACGGGTACAGTGTATGCGATTCGCGATCTGCGCACCGAGTACTACGACGGGGCCCGGCATGAGTCTGTGCTGTGCACCATCGGTTTGGGCACTGCCTGCGCCACGCCGGTCTGCGAGATCGGCACAGGACTGGTAGTCAACAGCCTGTTCCTGAAATAAGCGCTGCGCTGCGGCTGCAGCAAGGTTTGGCCCCGGGGCTTTCCCGGGGCCAAATTGATAGGGAGCGTTTTGGGCGCTCCGGGGGACACGCTGGTCCGCCCCTATGGACAACCATGGCATGGACAGCATCGCCCTAGCTGTACGCCTTTGTCTCCGCGGGAAGCCAGGAGAACTTCTGTGCCAGTGCAAAGATGGGTGGCGAGCATCCTGAAAGAGGCTAGAATGGGGGTGGAAATGTGGGGGAAAACATGATATACTGATTCCATAAAAGGCTGGACTTCCGGCCTGAGCCGCGCGGCAGCAAGTCCCTTTCCTCAGGCAGCGCGGCGTTTTTCCAAACAAATTTGGGAGGGGATCAGCATGAAAACTGCACTGGTTATTTTGGCTGCGGGAATCGGAGCCCGGTATGGCGGCGGCATCAAGCAGCTGGAGCCTGTGGGCCCTATGGGCGAAATCATTATGGATTACTCCATTCACGATGCAATTGCGGCGGGGTTTGACAAGATCGTATTCATCATCCGCCGGGACATCGAGGCGGACTTCCGCCAGGTAATTGGGGACCGGATCGAGGAGATTTGCCGCCGGCTGGGGGTAGAGGTGGCCTATGCCTTCCAGGAGCTGGAGGATGTGCCAAAGGGCGCGAAGGTTCCGACTGGGCGGAAAAAGCCTTGGGGAACCGGACAGGCGCTTTTGGCCTGCCGGGAGGTACTCCATGAGCCCTTTGCTGTAATCAATGCAGACGATTATTACGGAAAAGAGGCCTTCGGCCGCCTGTACGCCTTCCTTCAGCACTATGATCCCCGGAAACCAGGCGCTTTTTGCATGGCCGGCTTTATTCTGCGCAACACCCTCAGTGAGCACGGGGGCGTAACCAGGGGCATCTGCCATGTGGGCCAGGACGGATATCTGCAGCGAGTGATAGAGACCCGGAATGTGGTAAAGCAGCCCCACGGCGCGGCAGTTCAGGAGCCGGATGGCAGCCTGCGGCCCCTGGACCCGGATTGCTTTGTGTCTATGAACATGTGGGGTATGACGCCGGAGTTTTTGCAGGAGCTGGACCGGGGCTTTCGGGACTTCTTCCGCCGTGGGGAAGAGGAGCTGGACAAGACGGAATTCCTGATCCCCATTTTTGTGGATCAGCTGCTGCAGGAGGGGAAGATTTCCGTGCGGGTCCTTCCCACGGCGGACCGGTGGTTCGGCGTCACCTATCGGGAGGACAAGCCCCAGGTGGCAGAGGCCTTCCGGGCCCTCATTGCGGCAGGAGAGTACGGCGCTGACCTGTTTGCCGGTCTGCGTCCGGTCTGACGGCAGGAAGAAAGGAATGGAACGGCATGACCCGCTTGAAACGGATCTGGCAGAAAATCAAAGAGGGAAAGCTGCGCCAGGTGCTGAGCGAGCTGGCATGGATTTATGGCTACGGGAAGCGGTACCGGTCTGCCGTGACTTGGTATATCTTTTTAGGCGTTCTGGGCACCGGTATGAGCCTGATGGCCAGTGTTCTCAGCAAGAACATTGTAGACGTGGTCACCGGCTTCCACACCGGCGCTTTGGCGCCGGCGGCGGTGTTTTACGTGTCTATGCAGTTGGCCCGGATTGGTATAAATGCCTGGACTGGCCGTATTTCCGCCAAAATTGAGGTGAAGGTGGATCAGGAGATCCGGGCGGAGGTCTACGACAAGATCATGGAGGCGGATTGGCAGGCCATGTCCCAATACCACTCCGGCGATCTTCTGAACCGCATGGACAATGACGTGGCCAGCGTCTCCAGCAGCGTCTTGGGTTGGCTGCCGGACTTGGTGACCCGGCTGGTGCAGTTCCTGGGGGCGCTGGGAATCATTTTATATTACGATCCCACCCTGGCGGGGTTGGCCCTCCTCAGCGCGCCGGTGACCCTGGTGGTGTCCCGCACCCTCATGGGCCGGATGCGCCAATACAGCCGGCAGGTCCGGGAGGTCAGCTCTCAGGTGATGATGTTCCATGAGGAGTCCTTTCAGAACATCCAAGTGATCAAATCCTTTGGCCTGGGCGGTCTGTACAGCCGGAAGCTCCGTCAGGTTCAGGAGGATTACCGCCAGGTGAAGCTGGCATACAACAAGTTCTCTGTGGCTGCCTCTGCCCTCATGTCCCTGGTGGGGACGGCGGTGTCTGTTGCCTGCTTCGGGTGGGGCGTGTACCGGCTCTGGGGCAACTACATTACATATGGCACCATGATCCTGTTTCTGCAAATGGCAGGTAGCCTGTCTGCCAGCTTTGGCGCCCTGGTGAAGCTGGTGCCCAGCGCCATTTCCGCCGCCACGGCGGCGGGCCGCATCATGGCGGTGACGGAGCTGCCCCGGGAGGACCGGTCTCAGGACAAGGAGGCCTGGGAGCTCCTGGAGGAAAACCGGGCTGATGGCATCCGGGTGGAAACCCGGGATCTGGTCTTTCGCTACCAGGATGGGGACGTAGTCCTGGACGGCGCCAACTTCTATGCCGATCCCGGTGAGATTGTGGCCCTGGTGGGCCCTTCAGGAGAGGGAAAGACTACCATGCTCCGCTTGCTTTTGGGCATTGTGCGGCCGCAGGCGGGGTATGTGGCGGTCACAGGGCAGAGAACGGGCCAGAGCCTCACGGCGTCGGCCTCCACCCGGCCGTTTTTTGCCTATGTGCCCCAGGGAAACACCATGTTTGCAGGGACTGTGGCGGAGAACCTGCGGGTGATGGCCCAGGAAGCTGGGGAGGAAGACCTGTGGCGGGTGCTGGACCTGGCCTGCGCCGGGGAGTTTGTCCGGAAGCTGCCCCAGGGCCTGGACACCAAGCTGAAGGAGGGGGGCGGCAGCCTGTCCTCCGGCCAGGTGCAACGGCTGTCCATTGCCAGGGCATTGCTGGCCGATGCGCCGGTGCTGCTGCTGGACGAGGCCACCAGCGCGCTGGATGTGGCCACAGAGCGGAAGGTCCTGCGAAACGTCCTCCAGGCACAGGCGCATAAAACCGTCATCGTCACCACCCACCGCCCCAGCGTTTTGAACATCTGCAACCGGGTCTACCAGATTGCAAACCGGCGGATTTGCACGTTGACCCAAGAGGAAATTCGACAAAAGATCGCTGATTTTTAAATGGCAAGCTGCGGAATGGTTCTGCAGCTTGTTTTTTTGACTTTTTGGGGTGCAGCAGATGGAGGGCGATATGTTCCACTGCTGGATTTGTGCTGTGACAGTTTTCTTGAATAAAATGCAAAATAGGACTTGCTTTTTTCACTGTCCTATGCTATTGTATACCCAGATGTACCTGCAAAAATTGCAGGAAGAAGACGCGCTTTACTGCGGCAATAGCAGTCTCCCCGTGCCCCGGCGCGTCTCTACTCCAGGATCCAACTGCACAGGCGGTGCAAATTGCCCGGCTCCCCCTGTGCAGTGTGATCGTGTACCGGTTTCGGATACACAGTCTTTATAACAAAAAGGAGGAAACAGTGAAAATGAGAAACAGTTCAACGCGCTTCGTCTCCCTCTTGCTGGCTGTGGTCATGGTCTTCTCTCTGGCCCTGACTGGCTATGCGGCTGAGAGGACACCTTTGCTGGTTCTGCATGGGGACGAGAAGGAACCTGTGCTGAACGGCAGAGTTACCGTCTGTGTGGATACGACGGTGGACGCTGTCCTGGCCGATGGAAAGCTTACCATTCGGTACGACAGCCAGAAACTGCAATTTTTATCTGCCAAGGGAGGAGAGGCCTGGCGGGACAACACGGACCTGAGCCTTCAGGTCAATAGCAACGAGGCGGGCAAGCTGGTGGTTGCCTTTGCCGGTGAGGAGCCGGCGATGGTAGGCACGGCGATCTGTCTATCCTTCCAAGCCATTGCCGAAGGCGCTTCCTCCGTGATGGTGGTGGAGGAAGGCAGCTATGTCACCGGTGCTGAGGGCTATACTCTGGAAGCCCGGACGGTTGTGGAGGTGGGCGGCCACAACTGGAGCCAGTGGAAGGTGATTAAGGCTGCAACCTGCACCGAAGCGGGGGAGGAGTCCCGGACCTGCCTCAACTGCGGTGAGGTGGAAAAGCGGACGGTTCCTGCCACCGGCCATCAGTGGGGCGAATGGGCTGTGACCAAGGCTGCCACTTGCACCGAGGCCGGTGAGGAGACCCGGACCTGCACTCTGTGCGGTGAGAAGGAGACTCGGGCCATTGCCGCAACCGGCTCCCATACGTGGGGCGAGTGGAAGACCCTGGAGGAAGCCACCTGCACCAGCAACGGTGTCCAGGAGCGGGAATGCACGGTCTGCCATGAAAAGGAAACCAAGCTGATCCTGGAGCTGGGCCATGCGTACACCGAGCAGGTGGTAGCTCCCACCTGCGAGACTGCCGGTTACACGCTCCATACCTGCTCCCGGTGCCAGCACAGCTATGTGGACAGCATCGTAGAAGCCCTGGGGCACAACTACGAGAAGCAGGTGACGGCACCTACCCATGATAAGATGGGCTACTCCACCTATACCTGCACCAGATGTCACCACAGCTACGTGGCTGACTACACCGATGCCTTGGGCCACGAGTATACCCAGAAGGTGACGAAGGAACCTACCTGCACCGAGGAAGGCGTCATGACCTTCACCTGCTCCTGTGGCAAGACCTACACGGAGTCCATCCCCAAGAAGGAGCACACCTATCAGGATGAGGTCACGAAGCCGGACTGCACCCATATGGGCTACACCACCCATACCTGCACCGTCTGCGGCCACAGCTATCAGGATTCCTTTGTGGATGCTCTGGGTCACGACTGCGAGGCAAAGACTGTGCCGGCTACGTGCACAGGCTATGGCTATACAGAAAACACATGTAAGCGTTGTGACTACACGTACATCAGCGAGATCACCCAGCCTCTTGGCCATAAGGGTGAGACCGTAAATGCCAAGGAAGCCACCTGCACGGAAGATGGCTACACCGGCGACCTGGTCTGTTCCGTTTGCGGCGAGGTTCTGGAAAAGGGCGAGGCGATTGCCAAGGGTCACACCTGGTCCGACTGGACCGTCACCCGGGAGCCGGAGTGCTTCCAGGATGGGGAGCGGACCCGGACCTGCACCGTCTGCGGTGAAACGGAACGGGAAGTTCTGCCCGCCAATGAGGACCACTGCCCCTCCAGAGTGTTTGCCGATGTGGACACCAGCCGCTGGTACCACGAGGGCGTGGACCATGTGGTGCGCGAGAAGCTAATGAATGGCGTGAGCGAAACCCTGTTCCACCCCAATCACAACCTGACCCGGGGCGAGCTGGTGACGGTGCTGTACCGTATGGCCGGAACTCCCGCGGTGGAGGCCAGCACGCCCTTTACGGATGTGGCCGAAGGTCGGTTCTATAGCGATGCAGTGGCTTGGGCCTATGAGAATGAGATTACCGAGGGCGTGACCGACACGCTGTTTGCCCCCAACACCGACGTGACCCGGGAACAGCTGGTGACCTTCCTGTACCGATATGCACAGCGGAAGGGCCTGAAGACGGATGCAGTGGGCAGCCTGGATCAGTATCCGGATGCAGGCAGCATCGGGAACTTTGCAGTGGAACCTATGACCTGGGCTGTGACCAATGGCATCGTCGACGGCTTGGATGGTAAGCTGGCCCCCAAGGCGGCGTCCACCCGGGCTCAGATCGCAACTGTGATCATGCGGTTTGAAACCGCTGATCTGGCTTAAGAAAGGCAGGTGCGGATAAGATGAAGAAACGGTTCCTATCTTGGCTGCTGGTGCTGGCCATGATTTTGACTGGCGTCCCCATGGCTACCGCCGCAGGCAGCGGCTTTGTAAGCCCGGATGCGGAAGCGCCCAGCTATGAGGGCGGCCCTCTGGAGCTGCCTGTGGACACCGGGGTTGAGGCGCAGTCCGGCATGCTGGACCCCTCCACCGTGGAAGCCGGCAGCGATACCCTGGAAAATGAGCCGAAGATCGTCCATGACGCTTCCGGACGCTTTTCCCTGACCGAGGCCGGCCAGACGAAGACTCCCGAGGATACGGATGTGGTGAACTTCATCGTCGTGATGAAGGAGCAGTCCTTGCTGGCTGCCGGCTTCTCCACAGACGATATCGCCGCGCGGACGGCTAGCGTGACTCGTTATGAGGCCGAGCAGACGGCTTCGCTGGATTCTCTGAAGACCCAGATGACAAAGCGCTTTGCCTCTGACGAGAATTTTGAGATCGGCTTTACTTACACCGTTGCCACCACCGGCGTTTCTGTGACCACCGAGTATGGCAACAAGGAAGCTCTGGAGGCTATGCCCGGTGTGGACTACGTGTATGTGGCCCCCACCTTCCAGCTGCCGGAGGATTATGCGCTGGACACTGGCGACGCCTACCAGCCTATGACCAGCAACGCCACCACCATGATCGGCGCTGACGTGCTGAATAAGACTGGTTATACCGGCAAGGGTATGAAAATTGCCATTCTGGATACGGGCATTGTGGTGGATCATCCCAGCTTTGGCGCCCTGTCCGAGGACAAGCTGACTGAGACTTCCCTGACCAAGGCGGGCGTCAATGAAATTTGGGATACGCTGAACGCCAGCAAGACCACCTCAGGCAACATGTCCTATTATAACAGCAAGCTCCCCTTTATTTTCAACTACTTTACCATGAGCTTCGATGTATCCCATGCCACGGCGCAGCATGACCATGGCACCCACGTTGCCGGTATTGCGGCTGCCAACAAGACGGATTCCAACTCTGTGATTGGCGTTGCTCCCGATGCCCAGCTCGTGGTGATGCAGGTGTTCAGCAACAAGGGCGGCGCCGGTTGGGACACGATTATGGCGGCTCTGGAAGACTGCGTCCGGTTGGATGTGGACTCTGTGAACCTGTCTTTGGGTGCAGCTGCCGGCTTTACCACCTCTACCGATGGCATGAACGAGGTCCTGAAGCAGTTCGTGGATACCGACATTGAGGTCCTGATTGCAGCCGGTAACGATACCAATAACGCCTACATGAACCTCACCGGCCTCAACATGTCCAAGGCCGGAAACCCTGATATCGGCCTGGCTGGTACCCCCAGTACGTATGAGCCTGCGATTTCCGTGGCCTCCGTGGACAATGACGGCACGGATCTGCTGTATTTCACTGTGAACGGCCGGGAGATCGGCTACTATGATACGGCGGCCAGCACGTCCACGAAATTCTTCAATAATTTTAAGGGCCAGACCCTGGAGTTTGTGGCTGTGCCCGGCATTGGCGAGACTTCTGATTATGCCAATCTGGACGTGACCGGCAAGGTCGCTTTGGTCTCCCGCGGACAGTCTTCCTTCCCTGAGAAGCAGGCTGCTGCCCAGGCGGCTGGCGCCATTGCCTGCGTGGTTTACAACAACATGCCTGGCCAGATTTTGATGCAAATCAATGACGGCGGCGACAACATCCCTTGTGTTTCCATCTCCATGTCTGACGGCCAATACCTGAAGGAGATGGCCACCGGTTCCATGACCGTGTGCGAAGGTGACCTGATCCATGTGAAGCTGGAGAAGACCATCAGCTCCTTCTCCTCCTGGGGCGTCACCCCTGACCTGAAGCTGAAGCCTGAGATTGCAGGTGTGGGCGGCGGCATCTACTCCACGAGAGATCCTTCCCTGGCCGGCTCCTACTACGGCGAAATGAGCGGTACCTCCATGGCCACTCCTCAGGTAACCGGCGCCATGGCTGTGCTGATGCAGTATCTGCGGGAGCACTACGACTATGAGGAAGCTGAGCTGCGCCAGGTGGCGGCAAATCTCATGATGAGCACTGCCAACCCGGTGATGGAGGGCGAGCTGGAGTATTCTCCCAGAGCCCAAGGTGCAGGCCTTGTGGATCTGGTGAAGGCCACCACCTCGGATGGCTATCTGAGCAGCCGCGATGCGGTGGAGGGCCGCCCCAAGGGTGAATTTGGCGACGACGACGCCAGAACCGGCACATATGAGTTCGGCTTTGAGATTAACAACATGTCTTCTGACAAGGACCTGACTTATACCTTTGATGCTTCGGTCCTCACGGAGACCCTGTATGCCGGTGCATTCATTGCCAATGCTCCCTATGCCTTGGATGGGAATGTGACCGTCTATCGTAACCAGGAATCGAACGTTCTGAAGTATGACTTCAATGACGATGGCAAGATCACCACGGCGGATGCCCGTGTGCTGCTGCGCCATGTGAGCGGCGCGGAGGCGCTGGATGAGGCCAACGTCCATTATGCTTATACCGATGTGAACGGCGACGGCAAGACAGACAAGGCCGATGTGGACCTCATCACGGCGTATTGCGCAGAGCTGGAGGTCCCGGTGGACCTGCTGGCCAAGGTTGCTGGCGAGGAGGCCGTTACAACCGTGACGGTTCCTGCCGGGGAGACCATGTCCCTGGTGGCTCGCATTGAGCTGACAGAGGCTGATAAGCAGTACATGGAGGATTCCTTCCCCAATGGTATGTATGTGGAGGGCTTCCTCTATGTGAACAGTGCCGATGAGGGCGGTGTGGATCTGGAAATGCCCTTCGTTGGATTCTATGGCGATTGGTCGGATGCGCCTGTCTTTGACGAGCCGGGCAACGACGCCAGTCTGTATGAGCGCCTGATCTTCACCAACAACACGCAGCTGGGCACCAATCCCTATCTGCGGAACGGCAGATCCGGCGATGAGTACAATGCGTTCTCCTATGCCAACCCCCTGGCTGAGATTGACTTTGGTATGCTTCGGAATGCCAAGAAGATGAGCTTTACGGTTACAGACAATGCCACCGGTGAGGTTTACTTTGACATCAGTGGCGATCAGCTTACAAAGTCCTACTACAACGCCAACTACGGGCAGGTCATTCCCTTCTACGTCTTGGCCAGTGAGAACGAGGTCTGGAATGGCATGGACGCCGAGGGCAACAAGCTGCCGGACGGCACCAAGGTCACCTATGAGATCAAGGCTTGGCTGGATGACGGCGATGACGAGGTGGACGATTCCTTCTCTTTCCAGGTGACGCTGGACAACGAGAAGCCGCAGATTGTCAACGCCTATGACCTGCAGGATAGCCTGAGGATCGAGAACGGTAAGATTCTGCTGTCTCTGACCCTCCAGGATAACCAGAACCTTGCCGCCGTGATCTTTGTGAACCCGGATGGCATTATCATGGGCAAGTACGAGGTGGATAATGTCCCCGGCCAGCCCTACACTGCCGAGTATGACATCACTGGCTTTGGCACCGATTTCACCATTGTGCTGGCGGACTATGCCTGCAACGAGACCGAGTTTGATGCGGTGCTGGACCTGGGCGAGTACTCTGATATGGCGCCTGCTCTGAAGCAGCTGAGCAAGGACCGGCTGTATGGCTGCGAGACCTTCGATGCTGCCGTGGTGGAAGGCGGCTGGTTCAGCGCCAACAGAGCGGACCTGTCCGACCCGAAGAACGAGACCTTTGACTCTACCAACCGCTACTATTCTGCGGAGTATGTCAATGGCTACCTCTTGGCCCAGAGCGCCGTCACCGGCGACCTGATGCTGGTGACGCCCACCAGCACCTACTGGAACGCCAGCACCCTGGTTTCTCAGAACGGCAAGAAGATCGGCGACCAGGGCGTGTGGGTCCTGTATGATATGGCGCTGGATTACTCCGGCCAGTATGCTGAGACCCTGGATCCTTACCAGAGCCACACCGGCACCGATACCCTGTTTGCCGTTGGTTGGCAATATGAGGGTGACAAGGATGGCGACGGCAAGGACGACGGCCAAAACACCCTGTTCCAGATCTGGATGTCAAAATGGAATGCTCAGGTCTTTGTGGACCCGATCGCTCCCATCACAGGAACGCAGGATGGCGCAGAGCTGCTGACGTTGGGCTGCACCACCGATGGCGGCCTGTATGGCATCGATACCCAAGGCAAGCTCTACACCGTGGGCGTTGACGGTGTGTGTACCTACGTGGCTACCACGGATTTTGTCAACGAGCTGAATTACTCTGGCTGCAATGTCATCCAGTCCATGGGCTACGATCACAACACCGGCAACATGTACTGGTATGCCCACAGCCAGACTGCCAACGGCAACCGGTATATCAATGTCTGCATGACCTACATTGTGGACTTGGCCACTGGTGCGTGCACGGAGGTTGGTACCTACGGGCCCAGCGGCCAGACCTGCCTCTTTGTTCCGACAGACCAGGAGTCCGATCTGTTCACCATGGGTGTAGACCCCACTGAATTCAATGTATCTCCCTCCAGCCTGACCATGGCCCAGGGCCAGGTGAGGCGGCTGGATATCAACTGGACACCCTGGAATGCCGCTGCAGCCAAGGTGACCTGGGCTTCCTCCGATGAGTCGGTGGCGACAGTGAATCCTTACGGCTATGTCACCGCTGTAGGCGAAGGCAATGTGGAGATCAGCGCCACTGCCCAGGTTTGGGATCAGTGGAGCGGTGAAAACGGCGAATGGGTGGACCGCACCGCAACCTGCCAGCTGCAGGTGGTCGGCTCCAACGACGGCATTTACGGCTATGTGATCATGGACTACAGCAATGCGGATAACAACCAGTCCTGGGTCACCTATTCTGACAAAATGCCCGGCCAGGTAACACAGGTTGCCAAGCAGTATGTGACAACCACCGGTATGGACGGAGCGCCGGCGGAAAGTCTGGCGCTCTGGCAGGGCGGCACATACTACAACGGCTACGTCTACACGGTCAACACTGATATGCTGGCCGATGAGAATGGCAGCGTTGGCGCTGCATCCGTCCTGTACCGCAGCAAGGTTACTAAGGGCGCTACCCCTGCTGAGACGGTGATTGGTGAGCCAGAGAAGATTGGCGGCACCATCGGCGTAGAGCTTGGCAACCTGGGCTTTGATTACAACACCGGCCGCATGTACTGTGTGGATTACACCAACGGTGGCCTGGGCATCATTGACCTGGATACCGGCGCTGTGGATCTGCTGGGTACCTACTCCGGCGATATCGGCGGTCCTGCCATTACGCCTGCTATGTGTGTCACAGCCGATGGACTCATCATTGTGGCGGATATGTCCGGTAACCTGTATACGGTGGACTGCGACACCATGCGCACCACAAGGATTGGCTCCTCCGGCGCCGACGGCTGGTATTACGCCGGCATGACCTACGACCACGACACCGGCAACATTTATTGGAACCCCTGTATGAACACCGGCCTGTCTCCTCTCTATCTGGTCCGCCTTGGTACCAATCAGTGGAGCGGACAGCTGGAGGCTACCATTGTGGATATCGGCGATGTGAGCAGCAAGAACGGTGTGGAGCAGACGGCTATGTTCACCATCCCCACCAACGAGCCTGAGACCAAGCAGATTCCCGTGGAGGGCATTGAGATCACCAACGGCGATGCGGTTACCGGGCTGGTGGGCGGCACGCTGCAGCTGAACACGGTTACCACGCCCCTGCGTCCCACGGTGCAGGCCAGAACCTGGAGCACCTCGGACGAAAGCGTTGTTACAGTGGACCGGTTTGGCAAGCTGACCTTCCAGGGCGTTGGCACTGCCACTGTTACGGTGTCCATCAGCAATAAGAGCCCGGAGCAGGGCGGTCCCTTCACCGATACCGTGGAGGTTACCGTCTACGCAGCTGCCGGCCAGCTTACGGCGTTTGCGGTCGATGACGAAGGTGGCAGTGGGTACTACTCCTACTGGCTGGATATGTACGACTATGCGGTGCAAGCCTCCGAGCTGAAGGAGAGGGCCATTGGCAACTACGACATCTACACTGGCACCTATTATGATGGCTATTTCTACGGCTACAACGTGAACCTGCAGTTCATCCGCGTCGATGCCGCCCAGCGTCTGGACTATGCCATCCTCAACGAGGGTGTTGCGGAAGGATTGGCTGTGGACGATTCCGGCTATGCAACTGAGCAGGTTACTGCTATGGCCTACGACTACACCACCGCAACGATGTATGGCTTGGTCCTCCCGGTGGGTTCTGAGATGGGCTATCTGGCCTCCATTGATTTGGATACCGGCGCGGTGACCAAGCTCCACCAGCTGGATCAGAAGGTCTTTGCTCTGGCCATCGATGATCAGGGAACCCTGTACGCAGCAGGCAGCGACTCCTATGTAAAGGATGCCAACCTGTACACCATTGACAAAACCAACGGCGCCTGTACGCTGGTGAAGGCGCTCCCCGGCGCTTGGGTGTATACGGGTTCCAACTACTATGGCTCTCCGCGGTACAATGCACAGATGACTTTTGATTTCACGACGGGTCGTCTGTATCTGAACGCTACGTGCAAGACTGACTACTATGGCAAAAACTCCGGCATGTTCATGATTGATCTGGAGAACGATCTGGTGCTCAACTTGGGTAAACCTGCAATTGCCCGGGACCGTTCCGCAACCAAGGTGGGCGACCTATATCTGGGCGTGTTGTGTGCCATCCCCGAGGAGAGTGAGCTGCCTGAGAGCGGTGTCACCGGAATCCTGCTGAACAAGGAAGCCGCCCGGGTAGCTGTGGACGGCACCATCACCCTGACAGCAAGAGTTCGCCCCTCCAATGCCACCAATCAGGCAGTCACTTGGTCCTCTTCCGATCCTACCATTGCCACGGTGGATGAAAACGGTACCATTACCGGCGTTGCTACAGGTATTGTGGATATTACCGTGACCAGCGTGGAGAACCCGGCCATCAGCAAATCCTGCAAGGTCACAGTGGTGGATGTGACGGGCCCCCAGTCTGTGGGCTACACCGTGTCTGCTCAGAAGGACGCGCTGATCAGGTTCAATCCTGAGCTACCCGGCGCGACGGCCGAGATCATCGCGGAATTCTCTGGCGGCACAAGCATCTCGGGCCTTGACGTGGATGGCGACAACCTGTGGTATCTTCTGGATGACGGCGGTCTGCCTCTCTTGTACCGCTATGACATGGTGTCCAAGCAATCTGTAAGCTACGGTAAACTGAACACCTTTAGCATGGGCAATGACCTGTCCTATGACCCGGTCAATCACATGATTTACGTGACGTCCGGCTTCTATGTCTTCCAGTTCGACGTGTCCAAGCTGGATCCCAGCGGCCTGAACGGGGCTGCGGGGTACCGGGACATCAGCACCCTGAGAGATACCCCCACCACCCATGCTGTGGTGGCAGTAGGCAATGACGTCTACTTCCTGGGCAAGGGCTACTACTATGGCTGCAACCTGTACAAAATTACGACAGATGAAGTCACCCATGCTCTGACCGGTACGCCTGAAGTGGTGATCTCCAATCTGGCTGTGAATACCAACGCCTACAAGAGTGAGATGGCCTACGACAGCAGCAGAGAACTGTTCTATGTCACGGACGCTGCCAACCGCCTGTACAGCTTCGACCTCCAGGGCAACGTCACTTCCATCGACACGTTGGGCGATGGCATTGACATCAATGGCCTTGGTATTGCTCCTGCTGTGACAGAGCAGCCGTAAGCGTTTCCTGACGCATTCCTTTCCTACCAAAGACGCCCGAAGGCTCCGGCCTTCGGGCGTCTGTTATAAAAAATGCCGTACAGCCAAGTTCAAGGCTGTACGGCGGGTGAATGATGTGGGGATGGTGCTGTAAAGCCGCCGGGTTATGCTCCGTTTAGAATGACAGGGCTGGCTCTTCTTCCTCTTCTGGCTCATCCTTTAGGCCGTCCGACACATCTATCTTCAGAAAGATTATTTAATCCAACTCATCCTCTGCGGGCTGCCATGCCTTTCCAAATTTCACATCACGGAACAGCGCCGCAAGGCCCGTAATCTGTTTTAACCGCAATATTTCATCCCGGTCCATCCCCAGGTGCTTGGAGATCCAGGCGTCGGAGCGGCCCAGCTCGTGGAGCTCCTGGATGATGTTGCTCATCAGATCTACGTTGTGGCTGCCTCGGGCCCGGTTGTGGCGGATGGTGCTGGCCATCCGGCAGTCCAGGGGCTTGTCCACCACGGAGACAGGGAGCTTGCCCTCTTCCCGCTGGTAGATATCCGGATAGTCCAGCATCACCCGGTAGCGATGGAACCCGTCAATGATGATGTAGATATCCCGCCCTTGGTCGTGGTAGCAGACGATAGGCATAGTGTAGCCGTCCTCCCGGATGCTGTCATACAGGAGCTGTAGCTCCGGCGGCGCTACGGAATTGGGATTGTATGTATTGGGTTCAATTTTCTCGATGGGAACAGCGCGCACCCGGTATACCGGGCTTAAAAACGCCATGAGCGGTCACCTAACCTTCCATATTTCTCTTTCAGGCTGTTCACCATGCGCTGCTGCTCCCGGGTCAGACCAAAGCCCATGGTACGGCAGAGATGGTCATTTTTCAGGATGCAAAAGCACATACGCTTCCAGCTGGGAATGTCTTTGGTGGATTTGATGTCGTCGGTGTGATCCGGGATCTTTCCCAGGAAGATGATCCGGGAATGCTTCATGAGAGTGTAGTTGGACACGCCGTTGCGGCGGATGTCGTAGCCGTGTTCTTCCAGCTCCTGGATGGTTTGCTCCTCCAGACCACCGCCCACGGTGTGCCAGAAGTGGATGGAGGTTTGGAATTTCTCCATATAGCTTTTCCGAAGGCGGGCGGGCAGCGTGGCCAGGAGGAAACGGGTGTAGGACTCCCAGGTGTGCCCCTTGGGCAGGGTGATGTTTCGGTAGCCAAGGGCCTTGCTTTTGCCGTAAATGGCGGCAAAATTTGCGCCCTGCACGCGCCCCACCAGTTTGACCCAAATCTGAGGGTCAATGACCCGATAGAGATTCAGACTCTCCTTGGCGTAGTCGTTGAAGGGGGAGGCCACCCGCATTTGGGAGGGTCGGAGCCCCGCCATATGATAGAGGTCGTAGAGGCGGTTGTAATCATAGTGAAACACAGCATTGGCGTGCCACACATCGCTGGTGGTCCAGTCGTACATGGGAGATGCGGTCCACACATTTTTGAATTGGCTGCTGATCCAGCAGGTGTTTTGGTAGCCGCATTTCCGGTTAAGAAAACCCCGGTAGCGCTGGAGGGATTCATCGGCCCGAATGCCCAGAAGGCACACGGTCTTTTTGTTCCCATGGCGCATGCGGTACCACCGGCAAAACTGCCGGGCCAGATCTTCCTGGTGCATCTTATAGCGGTAGGTGGTGATGGGGTTATTGCGCAGGTTGATCACATAGGGATGCTTTGGCATGGGGCGAACCCAAGCCTCCTCCTTTTCATCGTCCCAAGGATACCAGTACATCTCATAGTTACTCAGAGCCGTCCGGGTAGCCATGGGAAGACAAACCCAGTATGGCTCCACCTCCTTTTCAATGCGGGCAAAGGTGCGTTCAATATACTCCGTGGTGACGCTATACTGAGCTTCAAAGTCCTGGTGAAATACCCCAATGCGCCGGTTGGGGTAATACTTCTTTCGAAAGTCCAGCACCAGGTTCAAAAGCAGTCCGCTGTCTTTCCCACCGGAAAAAGAGACAAAAATGTTCTGAAATTCCTGAAATATAAAATGCAAGCGGCTCTGCAAAGCTTCGTATACATTTTGATTCAAATATTGTCGCTGCATAGACTCACCCGTTTCACTGGTAGAAGGAAGAAACCTGACCTGCACATTATAGGACAAATTCTGACAAATTTCAATATTTTTCCAGGTTTTTCCAAATTACCCGCCAAAAATCGGCCCAGATATTAGTGAATGGCGAACAAGAAAAATCGACAATCTTTTTTCGAGAATTGCCGATTTTTGTCAATTGTAAATAGTACAGATGCAGCTACCTCCAGATCCGCGCCCAAACGCCAAATGCGAGCCCCGCAGATCGCATTTGGAGAGAAGGAACGATGGAATGAGTAAGAGGTGATTTTTTGAAAAAAAGTCATCGCGAACGACATGCAGTCCGCGATGACGTGGTGGAGGCGGAAACCTTGGCCGTGTAATAGCAGCCATGCCGCAAGGCGTCAAGGGCAAGGCAAGCGGCGTACCGCCGCCCTTGATCCCTTGCGTCCTGCCTGCTGAAATGTAACCAAGGGGCGGTTAAGCCGCCCCCTGTAATAGATTTCTACCAGTGGCCAAAAACAAATTTGCGCATAACTCTTGACACTACCTTTTTCAGTGTTTTTGCCCCGCACTGGCGCGCTTCCAAGTTTACAGCCCGCTGCCATTTTTCAGGTGTAATTTTATGGATATCGAGGCCCATCATAGCCCCAAAACGGTTGCGCTGGTTTTTCCGATAGCCGTGGATCGTAGCGGGGGATAGCACATTTTCCCTAGCACTGATGTAGCTATCAATCGCGGCAGATACCGTTTTGACTTTGGCAGACCTTTTTGCCTTAATCGTCCCCGCCTTGACAGCTATAGCTTCCGCCACGGCCTCCTTTTCTGTTGGGCGGGAATTCTATGTCCTGGTCATTCACACGCACACGGCAGGACCAGGAGTCTGAGGGGAGCTGTTTGGCTTTTGGGATTTTCATGTGGCGGCTCCTTAGTTACATTTTGACCAAACTACGTTGAGCGGTATCCTCCGCTTTTTCCTTTGGTTTTTCCCTGCAGGATTTCAAGCCATCAATGTGCTCTAATAAATCAGGCCGAATGTCCGCCCACATTGGATCTAATATAAAGTCGATCCCCTCACGTCTTGCAAGCTTCGCTGCTGGCACAAAGTCGCTGTCACCAGCGATAAGAATCATTTGGTCTACTTGCTTTTTGTAAGCCATGGATGTCATGTCAACCCCGATTCTCATGTCAACACCTTTTTGCCGGGACACAAATTCAAAATCGCTTTCCTTGAGGTCTTCTATGCTGATTTTCCCTGCAAGTAGTCGCTTAGTTACATCAGGCCGGAGATTATAATACATCTGATTGGACAGTTCCCCTAAGCGGAGCGCAAACTTACGACGGTGTCTCAATTCTTCAAGAAAGGCAGTAGACCACGTGTACGTGCTAGACCTATCCAGATCTATATTCCGCTTTAAAAGAGGGTGGTATACGCTCCTCCGCCCTACCGGAGAACAGTCATAATAAAAAATACGGTAGAGCTGCCTACCTGTTCCGCCATCTTTAGCTCGCATATGTGCTCTACAATAAGCTTCGAGTTCATCCGCTCGCTCTTTAGAGTTTTTCTCGCCCCACAAGTGCTTTGCTCTCTTTCTATAGAAGCCGCCATCAACTAAAATCGCAGTTTTTGCCATATTCTATCATCTCCAAATAAAATAAGGCCCCAGGATTCAGCCTACCCCGTATACTTGGGGGGCTTACTACCAGGGGCCTGTTTAACGTTTCCATCGTAGCTAAGCTACACCCATATTATATGCCAATTGTGCGTATTTGTCAAGCCCCCAAAATTCAAAACAGCCAAATTTTTATGCGTTTGCGTTGCGCAATTGACGGCTTTGCCGCTACAGGGTGTCGTAACCTGAACTTAAAATTTCTTAAAATTCGGTTCCGTTTCAATCTTGCAATTCCCGCGCATATGCATACACACCAATATACACATCCACAGTTGTGCCTCTGGCCGTCAGCTAAGCATAATAAGAGAGCAGTGCAGACGGCAACGGCTTGTGGTAGCTGGGGGGGAGCCAGACTCAACGGTCGATATGGATGGCAAAGTTGTGTTTCGAGTCGTACCCCCCGCCCATTATTAGTGTTCTTCGTTTTCTACAGCTTTATTTTGCGTTTTCATCGTAATGCTTCCAATAATAAAGACTGCGGCAAAAACGAAGCATAGGATTGCCCAGATCATCAAGTCAGAATAGGAACCATAATTAGAGATCCCTACAAACCCCGCCACTGCGTAGAAAACGCCAGTTGTGATGCCGCCGCCCCTGCTTTTTCTGGTGCAGAGACCAACGATCCCCGCGACCAGCATCAGGATGGCAACGACGAGGCCAGAACTTCCACTGGTTTCCCCGTTCTCCGCAATCGCATTTCCAATCCCTGCAGCGCAAGACTGGAAAAGAACAAAGAAGCAGAGAACAATGCTAATGATGCCGATGATAAGCTTTGCTGTTTTCATTTGTGTGTCCCTCTTTTTCTTTTTTATTACCACCGGCGCGCGGCCGGTTGGCTACAAACCCAGATTTTGCTTCTTGACATGCAAATGTTCGTACTATATAATTCAAACATACAAACGCAAATGTACGGCCTTATTTAGCCATTTTGCACAAACTGAAATCATAAAAATGTGCAACATTCACGAAATATTGTGAAA
>ENA-ORVG01000770-ORVG01000770.1-human-gut-metagenome-genome-assembly--contig:-NODE-770-length-43027-cov-5.044773_pt1 | contig 43027 bp, 62 predicted proteins | sample MGYA00242091_ERZ509233 | MGnify/ENA primary metagenome ERZ509233 (study PRJEB26280, sample SAMEA2338840) | human gut metagenome | biome: human gut; feature: human-associated habitat; material: faeces... | reverse complement strand
AATCACCTGTGTGATGTCCTGGAAAATTGATTTCCGTGCATTGCGGAATGGTTGCTATTTGATGAAAATAGTTTCAATTTAGTAACAATCAAAAGCTGGCGCATATATTCTGCCGTGTTTGCGTATCAGCCCTCTCTGCTCTACCCATGCCCCGCACCCAGGCAACCTTCACCTCCAGCCTTCACAAGCGTAAATATTCTCAGCTCAATTTCTTCCCAACTCTCTGCCGGTACAGCCTCTCCAGCCGGGTCAGCAGAAAATCTGTCAGGAAAAACGTCAAAATTCCCAAGGCGAGGCCTACTGCCAGCATCCAGGGGGCCTCCTGGCGGAAGGTTTCGGCTACCTGCTCCAGGGACAGGACAAACAGGAGCGCCGTGTACATGAGGGCGCAGGCCACAAGGAACAGGGCCAGCTTGGCAAGGGCCCGGAGGAGAGCCGGGGAAATTCGGTCCAGGGGGCCCTTTATGATGGGGTAGTAGCCCAAAAACAGGAACAGGGCCGCCGCCTCCGGGTCCGGGCACAGCAGGCAGCTGAGAAGAGCCACGGCCCCATACCAGGCCCAGGCAATCCGCCTGCCGCAGGTTTCCACCACCGGCACCAGCAGGATGCAGGCCAGAACCGGGCAGCAATAGGAGGCGGCAGGGAACATGCCGCCCAGGATCATCACCGTGAGGGCCAGGGCCGCCAAAACACCGCACAGGGCTATTTCCTTGGAAGTCGTCCGTTTCATCTTCAACGCTTCTGCCTCAGCATGTCATTTTTAATGGTCCACAGCTTCCGGGACAGGTCCACATAGTACGTGTGGGGATTGTCAAACCGCTTCACCTCGTCCCACAGGGTATCCACCTGCTGCTGGCAGTAGGCGCGAATCTCCTCCAATGTGGGCTTCCGGTATACCAGCTGCCCCTGCCGGAAGATGGGAACCTGCAGCTCCTTGGCCGTAAAGTTATACACCGTTTTAGTCTTCCACGTGGCCTCGGGGTCAAAAATCTCCAGATCCTTAGAGTCGTCTACTGTCTCATCATGGAGGCACAGATAGTCGGCAATGGCCTTACCGGTGTCATTTCCATAAAACCGGTATAGCTTCTTGAAATGGGGGTTGGTGATCTTCCCTACGTTTTCCGAAATCTTAATCTTGGGAATGATATGTCCCTCCCCGTCCTCCACAGCGGCCAGCTTGTACACACCGCCGAAGACCGGCTCGGACCGGGCGGTGATCAGCCGCTCGCCTACGCCAAACATGTCGATGCAGGCCCCTTGGTGCAGCAGGTCCTGGATCAGGTACTCGTCCAGGGAATTGGACACGGAAATCTGGCATTCCGTCCAGCCCGCCTCATCCAGCATCTGCCGGGCCTTCCGGGTGAGGTAGGCCATATCGCCGGAGTCCAGACGAATGCCGCACCTGGTGATGCCCAGGGGCTTCAAAACCTCGTTGAATGCCCGGATGGCGTTGGGTACACCGGAGTGAAGGGTATTGTAGGTGTCCACCAGGAGGGTGGCATTGGTGGGATAGAGCTTACAATAGGTCTTGAAGGCCTCCAGCTCACTGTCAAACATCTGCACCCAGGCATGGGCCATGGTGCCGCCGGCCCGGACGCCATAGAGCTGGTCGGAGATGGTGCAGGCCGTGCCATGACAGCCGCCGATATAGGCGGCCCGGGCGCCCAGAATGGCTGCGTCGGAGCCCTGGGCCCGGCGGGAGCCGAACTCCAGCACCGTCCGCCCCTCGGCAGCCCGGACTACCCGGCTGGCCTTGGTGGCGATGAGGCTTTGGTGGTTCACTGCCAAAAGCAGGAAGGTCTCCACCAGCTGGGCCTCAATGGCTGGGGCGCGGACTGTGATGATGGGTTCATGAGGGAAGATGGGCGTCCCCTCGGGCACGGCCCAGATGTCCCCGGTGAAGCGGAACCGGCTCAGATACTCCAAAAACTCCGGCGAAAACAGGTTCCGGCTCTGGAGATATGCAATATCCTGGGGGTCAAAGTGCAGGTCCTGGATATAGTCGATGATCTGCTCCAGCCCCGCCGCAATGGCAAAGCCGCCATCATCCGGGCACTTGCGGAAAAATACGTCGAAGTAGCAAATACGGTCCTGCAGACCGCTCTGGAAATACCCGTTGCCCATGGTCAGCTCATAAAAGTCGCAGAGCATGGTCAGATTCAGCTTTTCTTTGGTTTCCATACCGGCACCTCACATGGGGCCTCCTGAAGAAGGCCGATTTAATTGTCCTGATTATATGCCTTTTTCTCCAAAAGTGCAACCTCTTTTTCGTTGACATTTGTCCAAGTGGACTGTATGATCAAAGGGCAACCGGGGCCTCACAGGGCCCTCATCAGAAAGGATGCTGCAATTATGGATCTTACAATCGGCATGAAAGGGACTGCCTCCACCTTGGTGGAGCGGTCAGACACCGCCTTGGAAGTGGGTTCCGGCGACCTTTTGGTCTATGCCACCCCCTGCATGGCAGCCCTTATGGAGGGCGCAGCCTGTGAAGCCATTGCTCCGGCTCTTGAGGAGGGGCAGACCTCTGTGGGCATCGCCCTGGATCTGGCCCACACCTCCGCCACCCCTGTGGGGTTGGAGGTCCGGGCAGAGGCGGAGGTCACCGGCATCTCCGGGAAAATCATCACCTTCCAGGTAACCGCTTTTGACGAAGCCGGGGAAATCGGTCGCGCCACCCACCAGCGGGCCTTGGTAACCGCTCAGCGTTTCTTGGAAAAGACATACGAAAAGCTGTGATGCTTTCCCCAGCATGGTTTGAGACAGTCCCCGCCAGGGAAAGCATGAATAATTTATAAATTTTTCTGGCAAAGCCTGACCGGATTTCGGGTTTTGTGCTATAATAGAGAAGAATGAACGTTGGACCGTTCCGGTCCGGGAAGCGGGGAAACAGGATGCTGCCAAAAAAGCCAAAAACCAGATATACCCAAGCCATGGGGCTCATTGCTTTTGCCGTGGGACTCTACGCCCTCATCAATCACCTGAGCGTCATTGGCTCCGTCTTTCATTTCCTCACTGACCTGCTGCAGCCCTTGATCGTAGGGGCCATTCTGGCCTTTTTCCTCAACGTCCCCATGCGGGGCCTGGAGAAGCTCCTCCTCCGGCTGCAAACTAAGCGCCGGTGGAAGGTCCGGGAACGGGCCAATGAGGTGATCAGCCTGATTGTCACCTATGTGGGCGGCTTCCTCTTGATTTTTCTGGTGCTGTATATTGTAATTCCCCAGTTGGTGGAGACCGTTCCCGGCATCATCAGCTCGGCAGAAGCCGCCTGGCCCAGGCTGATTGCTTTTTTACAGTCCCATAACATCAACACCCAACAGCTGGAGCAGCTGTTTTCCAACTTTGACCTGGGTCCCCTGCTCACCAAGGTCTGGGAGAATTATGCCCAGATCATTCAAACCTCCCTCACCGCCGTCTCCTCCGTGGCTTCGGTTCTCACCATTACCATCACCGGCTTCGTCATTTCCATCTACATCCTCTCCAATAAGAAAAAGCTCCTCAGTCAGGTGCGCAGCGTGCTGTATGCTTATGTAGGGAGAAAATACGCAGATAAGATTTCAGAGGTTGCCGTCCTCACCAATCAAACCTTCTCCAGCTTCATCTCCGGGCAGTGCGTGGAGGCGGTGATTTTGGGCGTGATGTTCTTCCTTGTAATGAGCATCCTGAGGCTGCCCTACTCCCTGGTCATTAGCGTGTTCATCGCCTTTATGGCCCTCATTCCCTATGTGGGAGCTTTCCTGGGCTGTGTGGTGGGGATGCTGCTCATCGTGATTGTCAGTCCCATGCAGGCGCTCATCTTCCTTATCACCTTCCTGGTGCTGCAGCAGCTGGAGGGGCAGCTGATTTACCCCAAGGTGGTGGGTAGCTCTGTGGGTCTTCCCGCCATCTGGATTCTGGTCTCCGTCTTCGTAGGCGGCAAGCTGTTTGGCATTGTGGGTATGCTGTTTTTCATCCCTCTGACCTCTGTGGTGTATTCCCTCCTCCGGCTGAACGTCAGTCACCGTCTGAAAAAGCGGGGGATCGCCATCACCACCGACGGCGTTCAGGAAATCTCCTCCCAGGAGGAAAAAGGATAGCGCCCCCTTGATTTTTCTTCACACACAAAATTCCCCTCCGTTTTCTGTCCCCTGTGGACTATACTGAAAGCGGAGGGGATTGACATGGGAAGTTGGAAACAATGGGGCCGGGCCGCTCTCACCGCGGCGGCTCTGGCTGTAGTATTGGATCTGCTGGGAGCAGGGCGCATACAGGTAACCGCCTATGCCCTTTCCTGCCCCGGCCTGCCGGAGGCCTTCTCCGGCCTGAAAATTGCCCTCATCACCGATCTCCACGGCGCATTTCTGGAAGATGGGGGGCAGACCCTGGCCCGGGCCGCCGCTGGTGCAGACCTCATTGCCATCTCCGGCGATCTGTTTGACCGGGACACCCATTTGGAGCAGGTCATACCGGCCATTCGGTCCCTGTGCCGGATGGCGCCTGTCTATTACGTGTCCGGCAACCACGAATGGACCGTAGAGGGCCGCCGGGAGGTCTGGGCTCAAATGGAGGAAGCTGGGGCCATCCTCCTGGATCACCGCTGGGTCACTTTGGAGCGTCAGGGGGCGTCCATTACCCTGGCAGGCATTCAGGACCCCAACGGGCCGGCAGACCAAGCCTCACCAGAATCTGTCTTTGCCGGGATGCCTCAGGACCGGTTTACCATTCTCCTTTACCACCGGAACACGGAGCCCCAGGTTTGGGGGCCCCTGGGTGCAGACCTGATTCTCTCCGGCCACGGCCACGGAGGGCTGGTCCGCCTGCCTCTGGTGGGCGGTCTGGCTGATGCCGGCCGGGGCCTCTTCCCCCGGTATGACGCCGGCGTCTACCAGGTCCAGGGGGCAACCCTGGTGGTCAGCCGAGGACTGGGCAACAACCCCGGCGGCTTCCGCCTGTTCAACGGGCCGGAAATGCCTATGCTCACTCTGGTCTCCGGATAGTCTGCCTTGGCAAGTCCATTCCAGGTTCAGGTGGGACCGTACCATCAGGACGGCAGCGGCCACCTGGAATTGTAACGTCACCTGCCACTGGCAGGCGAAAAGATCCCATGGCGCCATACACCTACCTCTTTACCCGCCGGGGAAAGAGAAATGCTTTTGCCGTGATTGCACCATAAAAAAGATTTGCTTTTTGGGAAGCGTCCTGCTATAATACGAGAAGCGCCCTTAGCTTGATGAGAAAGAACCATGTGGAGATGTACCCAAGTGGCTGAAGGGTTCGGATTCGAAATCCGATAGGCGCCGAAAGGCGTGCGGGGGTTCAAATCCCTCCATCTCCGCCAAACAAAGCCGTCCAGATTTTACGGTCTGGGCGGTTTTATTCTGTATTTTTTCGGATTTCCAGGGAACTCCGAACTTATTACCATATCATATTTGCAATCATTTTGCAGCGTTGGCAACTCAAAAGGCAACGTTGCAATCCAAAATGGCAATGAAATTGGCAATAGAAAAAATGGCAAACTCCCAACTTTTTTCATTGCCGCTGACTCCCCCAGCTATGATATAATAAAGCTGGCCACCCGGACAGGCGGCCACTGGGAAATATTGCGGTAGAGGGCCGCCCAGAAGGGTAGCCCTCTATCTACATCACTTTAGTCGAAGAATTGCTCGTACTCCCCGAGCAATTCCAAATCCCAGTCCGGATTGGAGCCATACCAGGCCCATACCGTCTGGTATGCGTCCCGGATGGACTCCGGGCTGGCTTCGATGGGCTCGCGGGTCCCATCAGCTTGGATCAGCTCCAAGTCCTGCCCCTCACCGCGGAACACGATAGTAGCGCGTCCGGATTCTACTGTAATCATGGCAATCTCTTTCATTTTTATTTCCTCCATATTCTGGGTGGCTACCGGCCACCCTCAATTTGTACCCTTATTATAGCAGTTTTTCCGGCTTTTGTCAAGTCTTTTTTTGCAAAAGCCGGAAAAATTTATTTTCGCCCAGGCCTCCCTCGGCGGGGCCGACCGTGCTGAGCCTCCGCCGCCTCCCTTGCGGCAATGGCGTCGGCCACATCGCTATATGCGCCAAGCTTTACTTGCTTTCCGCGCACAGTGATGCGAGCCAGCCAGGCCCGGTTTGTCGTGTCCCAGGACACGCCCGGAATCGCCCGGGCCAGATCTTCAGGCGCTGGCCCGGCCTCGGCTCCCGCCACACTCTCATCGGGCTTGATGAGTTCCAGTGGACATGAGCCCAGGACGTCGGCAACCGCCTGCAGCGTTGCCAGGGTATGGCCCGTGCGACCGGCCTCAATCTCCTTAATCGTGGTGATCGATACGTCGGCGCGGCGGGCTAGTTCCATCTGCGTAAGCCCGGCCGCCCTTCGAATGGCGGCGAGCTTGGTCTTTCCTTTTCCGCGCCTAGGCGCGGATTTGCTCATCATCGCTTGGCTACCTCCCTCCTGGAGCCAGCCAATTTGGCCAGGCTGCGGCAGCCAATAATCCGGCCGGCATCGTCCCGGATCTGCTCCCCGGGGATATACACATCCTCGCGAGCATCCCCCACGGCCTGCGCGCAGACCATGGAGACGACGTATATAGTCTCCGGTGCAGGGTCCGGGAGCCCTTCTACGGCGCCGAAGTACTGCCGGACTACGGGGACTGGGCAACCGGGGACATCCACCGGCTCGGTGATGGTGGCGCACCTGGCGATGTTGCCGGATGCCGGGATTGTGACATCTCCCACTACGATGTCGTGTGGGGTCAAATTAACAATTCTTTTCATTTTTGTTTCCTTTCTCCCCGTATAGCCGGTAGGACAGCTTATATAAATTACTTCTCAGAAGGGCCTCTTTGGTGTGCGAAGGGATGAGAGAGCGTTCCAGCGCTCTATTGCGCGGGAACTGTCTGGGACAAGCGGATCAATCCGCTCCCAGTCTCGCACCAGTTCGCTGATTCGCCACGCCTGGCGACACCGTTCGAGCCAAATTTCCTCAAACGGCCCATCCAGGGGCGGATTGTAGTTGTCCAACCCTCCCCGGGAGATCTGCAGTTCCGCCAAGTTCAGCGCATGGCGGGACTTATCGAAACGCAGATGCGGCATATCCTGAGAATCCCAGAATATTTCTGTGGGACTCCCGCACATATTGTCCAGGTCTCTGGTGCCTAAAATTATGTAAGCACCAGAAATCGGGAACCCCTGATATGGGGAGGAAAATGAGAACCCTGAGTGGGCCGCAGGGACTACGGTGGAATACTGCCAGCCGTAGAAATCTGCGGCCTCGCAACGCGACCACTCTGTGCGGCACACGTGCGCTGCCTGCGCCACCGTCCAGTGGCCAGGGTATCCCTGGTCCATATCGAGCTGATGAGGTTTCCCAATGAGGATTTCATTCCCCCTGGCGGCGGGGAATAAGCCAGCATACATAATCATTTTTATTTCCTCCATTTTAACTATAGAATCTTTTTGCAAACGCTGGAAAATTGCGGCAGATCAATCCCAAGCGTGCTCATCGCAATGGGCGGCCCATGCGGCCTCCATTTCAGCCAGAGCAGCAGCGAAGTCTTCGCCCTGGATGATTTTTTCCAGAGCCGCTTTGCCTGCCGCCACTTTGGCGTAATGGGCTCCTCTTGCCCACGCCTCAGCTTTGAGGTAGGCCGCCGCGCGAGGATATTTGGCCAGCATAGCCGGAATATCGTGCGCGGGACGTGGGCCCATGCCCAGGCCACCGCAAGCATTGGGCCCCACAAATGTGGCTGCAAACTTGCGATCCCACTCTTCAATCTCCTCCTTAGCCGCCCGGATTTCCGCCAGCCCGGGAATGGCATCGATGCGGGCCTGCCGCTCGGCCTCAGCCTGGATCCTGGCATCCCGGCGGGCCAGCAGCACCGACATGATCTCCGGCTTCTTCGTCTTGATCGTGTCGATTGCGCCATCCTTTTGAGCCTTCGCCAAAGACTCGACTTTGATCCGGCCATCAGGGACCAAGCCTTTGCCCCATTCCAGTCTCTCACAAAGAGAGATGTTATAAGTTTCAATCAGTTCCATAGCTGTCATTTTTGTTTCCTCCAATTTTCCGGGGGTTTCTGTCCCTCAATTTGTACCATTATTATAGCAGTTTTTCCAGCTTTTGTCAAGTCTTTTTTTGCAAAAACCGGAAAAAATATTATGCGAAGTATCTCCTTGATTTTTGCGCCTTACCCGATTATAATCAAGGTGGCCGGGGTAAGGCTCCCGGCTCACCTTATCTGGGGTGGGAGAGCGGCGCTTTTGGAATAGGGGCCGCTCTCTTTTTATTTACTCATTCATGATGCGCTTCACGCTCTCACGGAGTTCTTCGAGCGTTGCGCACTTCTCAATGAGCTCGAGGATTGCTTTCAGCAACGCCTCAGTGATATTCATCCCATCCATTTCCTCACTTCCTTCCGTAAGAGGCTTTCGCCCCTGCCTTACAACAACTATTATACAGGATTTTCTTGAAAAGTCAAGCTTTTTCTTTAAGTTTTTTCGAAAAATTTTCAGGCACGCCTTGACATTGCCAAGGATATTCTTTATAATTATCCCGGAGGTGATAATGTGGACATCCCGACCAAAATCAAAATGGCGGAGATATACGCCCAAATTAGTGAATCGGAGTTATCGCGTAGAATCGGGACAACTCCACAGGCATTCAATCAAAGAATGAGAACTGGGAAATTTTCATCTTCCGATTTGGAAAAAATAGCGGACGCACTTGGCGCTGAGTTCCGGTGCAGCTTTAAGTTTCCCGACGGGCAGGAAATCTAATTCTATAATGCAAAAAATCCCCCTCCCAGCAGCCAAAAACTGCCAGGAGGGGGATAATTTTATGCTTTGGACTTAATCCAGCTTGCCCAATCGGTCCAGGATTACCAGGGTTCGCAGGAGATCATAGCCCAGATTGAGCCCTTGCCCATCGCCCTGCAAGACGCCCTTATCCAGCAGCTTGGCCACTGTGGGGCGCGCCCAATCCTGCACTTTATCCAGAGTGGCAAAGGTGCGGGATTTACGATCCTCTGCAATGGCGGACTGGATCATAGCCTTTACATCGCCCTGGCTCAAGCCCGGGGCGATGGTGGGCGCTGCAGCCTGTGCCTTTTTGGCCAGGCCAGCACGGGTGGCGATGCACTCAGCAACGGCGTAGCCCACAGCCTTTGCATAGTCCTCCCTCAAAATAGCCGGCACATCATCCGGTGCATCCATAAAGCCGTGCTCAATCAGCACGGCGGGCATGGCCGTGTTGCGGAGCACATAAAAGTCCGCCGTAGTTTTAGGGCTGGAGCGGTTCCCGGCTAGCCCTCCAGCGGCCACAATGGCCGCATACAAGGCGTCCCGCCAGCCAGCGGCAGTAGAGCCCTCGCCCAGCGAAAAGGCCACTACGCCGCCGCCACGGCCCCCATTGATGCCAGCATTGTGGTGGGCACTATAGTAGAGATCAGCGCCAGCGGCGTTGGCCCGCTGGCAGCGCACCGACATGCCCACATCTTCCGCGCCAGTGGCATCATCCACCCGCAGAATCTCAAAGCCTTCGTACCGCTTCGCCGCCTCAGCGATATAGTTGCAAATCCGCTGATTGAGCCACCATTCCTGATGCTGGCTGGGATCCAGATTTGCAGGGATACGGCGGCCAGGCGTGGGAAGTCCGTGGCCAGCATCCAGGGCCAGTAAAAATTTTGTAACCATGATTTATTCCCCCTTGCCCAGTTGCTTGCCCAGCTGATCCACGCCGGTGGCAGCCAGGCCGGATACAATGCCAACAGCCACAGCCGTCAGCGCGTCCCCGGCTGGGAAATCGGGCATGATGTACATCCCCACAGCCCCCAGCGCCGCTCCTGCGGTGCCCACGATGCAGGGAATCCACTTATTATTCAGGCCGGTAGCCTTGATGATTTGGCCGATCAGATAGCAAATCACCGTAATTCCTGCCACGCTTGCAATTCCAAAATCCATGATTTTACCTCCTTAATGATGTGCATTTTTGTTTAGATGCTTATCCAAAGCATCATGTGCTTTTGTCACGTTTCCATTTGCGCCCAATTGCTTTAATCCGTCGAGGCAAGCGAGTAGCGCATAGCAAATCACTTGCTGCTCGGACTTTATGTTACTGATTTCAGCATCTTGCGCCTGCTGTCGATCCACCCACCTGGACACCCGGCGGAGCAGGGCCAGAAGGCCACCCAGAGCGGATACCACAGCCGCTAATGTGATGACGGTTTGTGCGTCGACGATCACCGCTCTATCACCTCCCAGCTGCCTGGCAGCACATCCGGCCCGTGCACCGTAGCATCCGCCAGGCATTTATAAGTCAGCTCATCCGCCCAAATCATGTACTCGCCCGCCTGGTAGGCATCGTGGGCACCGGAGGGCGCCACCCAAGGCAGTGCCCACTTAGCCGATGTGGCATGATATGGGGCCCATAGCGCCGGTACGGCCCCGGGGGCCCAGATCTCGTTGCTCGTACTATCGTGCGCCTGGCAGCAACGCCAGGGCTGGCCGACATGCGTCCGCACATCGCCAACGGCGTACTTGCCGGGATCCCACTCCTGGAGCAACGCCATATCAGCGATTACATCATCTGCAGCAGCTGTAGGCGCTGCCGCCCGGGCTTCCCCGGCCGCCCTCCGGGCCATTGCCGCAAGAGCGGCATAGATATCAGGCATTTTGCAATCCTCCTTCAAGGGCCGCCAGTAGGGCGGCTAATTTTTCTTCCGTGGTGGGCTCCGGTGGGGGTGTGGCGGCCATCAGTGCCTCCAGTTCGGCGATTTCTTCGGGCGTGGCGTCCCTGTATATGCCATTTTCGTAGATCCTCATATCTTCATCGCCCCATAATTAGAAATTCAGTTCCGGCCACGAACACATTTCCCAGGCCGGCAGATATGCGTATCCCATTTATCTTCCCTCCGCCCTCAATATAATCATAGGAAAAATCATTGGTGCCTTTCATTGCATCCAGCATCCACGGCCCATAATAATGAGATGTGGCTGAGCTATAAGGATTCGCCCGCCCGGCTTCGGGATGCTCGACATACACGGATGATGATTCGCACTCGCCCGTGCGCAAGTTGACGCGGCCACGGGCAAATACAAATCCAGTTGTATGGGCGCTGCCAAGATCAAAGGCATATTGCCATTGCGTTGTCGTGCTCGATTTCGCCAAGCCAATTAGCACCTTCAGCGCCGTAACCCTATTCTGCGGCGAATCGGGATTGCCGGGGATATAGGCCTGGACATAGAGCTCTGAAAGGGGCACGGACAAGCTTGGGATCCCAATCATGCTTACGGATTCCTGAAAAGTATCGTGGCTGATCAGCTTTAATTCCTCATTAGGGCGTGCCTCCAACTCCGAAAGCCGCTCATACGCCCCATCCATGCCATCCCATAGCTGCCCGATGCGCTTATCAGCATTATCAGCAGATTGCTTTGCCGCAACTGCCGTCTGCCGCACCGCCCGGATCTGACGCTGCAGATCCTCGCGCAGCCGGGATATGCTGGCATCGCCCCACGCTTTAATGCCGTGCAGTATAGTAACAATAGATTCCTTCATAGGCTGCATCTACGCCTCTCTGGAATCACGATCGAAAATCAAAAGCTCCAGCCCATCCGAATATAGCCGCAGCGCATGAGCGTCGCCCGAAGAGCGATATCCTGCAGATACCGCCAGACTTATACCCTGCAGCTCTTCGCCGGCGAACATTCGAAATAGGAGCACACAGCCACGCCGGATATAATCGCTCAGCGCGGAGTATAGCTCCTCGGCCACGAACGCGCCGCTATCATTGGCTGTATAAGCCTCCCCGGTAGGCAGCTTCAGCGTTGCGCCGGCCAGGAAATTCGCGTCCCGCGGGGAGGCATCCAGCACGCTTGTAGGGCCCGCACTGGCTCCGGCAATATCCAAATCCAGTGCCACTGCGCCCAATCCTGATGCGGGGACGCGTACCACTTGGCCATCCTTAGTGCCAAGCACGTGGGTGGCGCCGTCCTCCGCCTCCGGGGCATCGCTCAGTTTTATAAAGTTATACATATTATCCTCCCTAAATGCAACAAATCCTTCCATCTCCATCCGTGTAAATTGCCCCGCTGCTATCGGCCACCGGCTCCAGCATCCCAGCCTCCGCCAAAGCCTCCAGGGCCTCATCCGGCGTCAGTGTGGCCGCCTGCAGTTGCTCCAGTACTTGCTCCCAGAGGGCGGGGGCGTGCTCCTGAGGCGGGCCGCCCTCGATTGCGCCGTTGAGCACTACCGCCAGCCCGCGCCTCATATGGGCTGTGGGTCGTCGGTGGCCCTCTTTTATGCCTACGGCGCTGATCCGTAGATTGTCGGTGGGGTGGGCAAGGACTTCCCAGGGCACTTCTGCTGTCCCGCCGGTGTGCAGTATAGCTTTTTGTGCGTGTGGGGTAGCGAAGATGATAGTCCTGGCGTAGTCGTCCCAGCTCCCATCAAAATCGGCCTCAAAGGTCACTTCGCCCACAGAGCGGGATACTAGGAGCTTGTCCGGGGTGGCGGTAAGCACTTGATCCCGCACGGCGATTTTGATGTGGGTCATACGGCCAGCCCCTCCTCTACGGCGGCGGCAAAATCAGCCGGATCCAGCAAAATCGCGGCTTGCCCCGCCAGCACGAACAGGTGCACAGCCTTAAATAATGCAGCGGCTTTGGGCGGATTATAAGTTGCAGAGCTGATTACCGGATAGCTCTTCGAGCCTATTTCCAGCACTGGGCCATTTGCGGCATTCGGAAAATTATTAAATTTTACGGCCAGGAGCGCCCCATCGCGTGCCTCGAAGCCCGCAGTGCTGACGCTGATACTCTTGATTTGGGCGCTTGCCTCGCTGCTGCAGGTTCCCAAGCCTGGCAATGCCAAAGCCACGCCGCCGCTCTGGCCGTTCACAGAGGTCACGCCGCCGGCGCCTGCGGGCCCTTGCGGGCCGGGCTCCCCGGGATCACCCTTATCTCCCTTTGGCCCTTGGGGCCCAGTGTCGCCCTTATCGCCCTTGGGGCCCTGGGGTCCCTGGTCGCCAGCTGGCCCAGCTGGCCCCGGCGCGCCGTCCGCACCCGGTGCGCCGTCTTGCCCAGGATCCCCCTTCGGAAGCGCAATTTGTTTGGCCAGCACCGATGTCATCCCCGGCTCGCTCGGATCAAAAGCAATTTGCACAACATTGCTTCCGGGCTGAGATACCTTCGGAATATAATATCCGCCATTCTTGCCCGGCGACCCCAAAATATTGGCCGCTGCTGGTGCCTCGCCCATCCCATCTTTGCTGGCCGCCCACGTGAGATTTCCGGCCTCGTCCACGGCAGGAATCCAATATCCGCCATCCTCTCCGGGATCCCCTGGCACAGGGGTAGTGGTGCCCTCGCTCGGCAATTTATCAAGCAAGATCCACGCGCCGCTGATCAGCATGAAGCGATATAGCCCCGCAGTGATATCGCTCGGCTTAATCGGCTGCGCCGTGATGCGGTCACGGATAATATACTCAATTCCATCATAATTGAGCCTAGGACTTTCTGCGGTATTACTATTCGTAAATCGTACTGCCAGCACCGCGCCTATCACGGGCGCAAACCCATCCACAAACTCCGCAACCTTGGCGGCGGTGCCGGCGGCAGTGGAACAGGTGGTGTAGGCGTTAGCCGCGATGGAAACATTTCCAGTTTTTCCATTTACCTTTGCAACGCCTGCCACTACGTTCACATTGCCATTGGAATCTGGCTTGCTGCCGTTGATGGACTTTACTGCCCCGGCAGCTGCTGCCTTTGCATCATCAATCGCCTGGTTGATATCTGCGAGCGACTGATAATTATAGTAGTTGTTGGACGCCGTGACGCCAGCCGCCGGAGTCGCCTGGACGTGCACCACGAAATTAAATGTGGATATCACTGTGTTGCCACAAATGATAGCTACATCCGCCACAACATCCCCGGGGCGTGTCAGCATTTGTTCCGCCAACCGCACAGTGATGTTATCCCCGCCCAAGATACAGGCGGGCAAGTTATCCTCAGTCTTGTCGTAAATGCCGCCAGTTCCATCCGGCTTGCAGAAGCGAACTACGCCCTTCTGTTCCGTGCCGGATGGGGCGATCTGATTATTGATATTAGCCGGAATCCCATTATCATATAATTTAATCATAATCTTCCGGCTCCCTGCGTCCCCCTGTTTGGCCACAACTCTGGGGGTGGGATCTCTGAGCGATATATCAAGATTAATAGTTTGCACATTATACATATTATTGCCTCCTTTTCCATAGATCGGCAATTGTGCTGTCAAGCCCGCGCCTCGACTCGCCCAAATCGATTGCATTATAGCGCTCCGCCAACACATCAAACTCAGTCCGAACAACCTTAGCTTTAGCGGAAATTCCGAGTCCAGGATGCCGGATTGTGACTATATCGCATAGGCCTACATGCTCCAGCGGTGCGATGCCGCTGTACTCAGTAGTCTGCCATAACGGCGCGAACGCCGCCCGGAGCGACACAATTGGGCCTGTAATTTTGTTGGCATTTAAGTAGGCTCTGGCACGGCTACGCATCTGATCATCCGTAGGCGATTGGTCAAACTCTCCGCTTAGATCCAACGGGACGGTGCGCCCATACTTTGTGCCCCCGAGGATACTGATCACGCGCTCCGGCAGAGTCAACAGCCTGCTAACGCCACCATCGCCCTCCTCGAGATAGTACGGCACTACCCCTGTCAGCGCCGTCTCGATGCTTGTGATCTGCTCCAGTGCCGTCAGATTTTTCCCGTACGCCACAACTACTCCATTGTCGCTGCCGCGCGCGGCCAGGAGGCGGACGGCCCATCGATCCCACTCATACTCTCCGCCATAAGTGTCCAGGATGGATCCGTCCTCGCCTGCCAGACGATTTCGAGCCGATGCTGGGACGGACTGCGTATAAATCCCACTGCCGGCTTTGTCTGTTGCAAAGTTAAACGGCATATCGCCCACGCAATGGCTGGAGAGCTCGAGCATTGCATCTGCCGGGCTGGATGCCGAAAATGGCATGGAGATAATATATCTAAGCTGGTAGCTGATGTGCTCGGCGTTGATAAGTAGTGTCCCATCCAAGTTCGCGGTAACGGAATAAATCCGAAAAGGCTGCCACTTGCTAAGCGATGTGGCCGAATCATTGCTAGGAGCCAGGATGATGCTTTCCACGGCCAAATCGTTGGCGCGTATGCCGTTTGCAGGATAAGCCATGGTGAGCTCAAATTCCCCATTGCGTTCTTCTACTACGATGCAGCTAATTGCATCGGGAAGCGTTCCAATGCCGAAACTTGTAAATTCCGTTTCCACCGCCGGATATAAAATCGGTATCACATCGTCCACCACCTGGGTACAATTTTCAGCCGAGACACAGTTTGCGCAAGCTTGCCAGATATAATAAGCTTGTTTTCGCCTGGGGCCAATACAGGGAAGCCGTTTTCTGACCCCATCCTCTCGTTATAGCTCACATCTCCGATATAGGCGTTCTGCATCTCACTGTCAACATATAGTCCGTTAGGTAAATCTGTTATCGTAAATGCACTATCATTTATATTAATAGATACATCCCCGCTTCCGAAAATGCAAAAGAGTGGCTTCGCCTCAAATGCAGTCGGATTATAAATTTTTGCCTCATACATGCGGGGGGAATCTGGGATTTCCAGAGTGAGCGCGCGTTGCCCATCGTCCCGCCACAATTGAGGCTTGCAACCAAACTGAATTGTGAATCTCCCACGTCGATTCCAGAAATTCTCTATGGATAGGGGGCCATCGAAGGCGGCCATCCGGAAGATCCCTGGATGGTAGGTATCCCGCAACTCTGCGTATCCGCCCCCAGCAGCGTACAGCCAGCCGGCAATCTCCGACATTTTATCCGGGCCGCCCCTGCAGTAGCACTCGTATGCAACTGCAACATTTTCGTAGTTGCCTTTATCTAATCGCAGAGATCCATTCCGCCCCGGGACCGATATAAGTTCGACTTGCCGGGTCGGCTTTTCTTGCATCGGAAAACGTTCGACAAAAACATCAAAGTCTGTGCTGCGCTTTCCTGCAAAGCAAAAATAATTATCCATTCGCGGCAAGCCTCCTCCTGAATATTTGTTCCGCATCAACCAAGATGTATCTTGAAAGTTTTCGCTCGTCAATTCCGGAAGGTGCATTCACATGGATGGTGATCCCACCTAAATTGATATTCTGGGCGCCGGTACCGGTGCCCCCGTGATTTGTTTGATCCGCCGTGGGGATCACAAAATTTCGCTCCCCAAGCTCGGCCATTCGATGCATAGCTTCGCCATATTTCGCCATGTTATCCTGAATGGCATTCACCGCGCCTTGGACGATGTAAGCGGTATTTTGATAAAATAGACGGGACGGGGAATTGATTTGGTTGTATGACCGGAATGCATTATTGCCAGTACGAGCCAGCGACTGCATTTGGTTACCATATAGGTATTCATTATCATTGACACCTGCTATAACTCCGCGGACAATATCACTTCCCATGCCGTAAGCCTCAGAGTATACAGCCGCTTTCCCATCCGATAGGCCTGTAGCAAAATCAGCCGCAATTGCAGCGGCATTTTCTTTGCTCTCGTTTTTCTGCCGGAAGATGGTATTCAGCTCATCCAGCTTTTCGCCCGAGCCATCCAGGATGGACTGCAGGATTTGCATGGACTCAATTGAGCCGTCCGACAGCTGCTTTACCAGCCCCTCATCTACGCCGCGCCGGGCAGCCTCTTTGAGATTGTCCGCATAATTGTCAAATGCCGTCTGCTGGGATTGCAGATTTTTAATCATGTCATCAATACTCATTTCGCACTTTTCTGATACTTCGTCAAAAAGCCCGATTTGGGTATTCATGCTTTCCAGGGTGGATACCCGGGTGGCCTCATACTCGTCTTGGAGTGCTTGTAGGCGGCCAACCATCGTCTGCACAGCCTTGTCGGTGCCCGTCAGCTTGTCGCCACCGTTTTCGCATTCATCGGCAAACAGTTTTAGGGCATTTTCTGCATCGGCAATCTGCCCTTCGTAGGTAGCAAGCGTTTCTCTGGATTCCTTTATTTGATTTTCAAGCCCATTTTGCTGATTTATATTGTCCTGTATCTTTTCTGAATTTTCATCAAGAGATATTCCAAGTAAATTGTACTCTTTTGTCAGCTCTTGCTTTTGTTTTTGTAATTCATAAGTGCTCTCTACGCCCTCTGCGTTTGTTCGGTTGATTTGCTGCTCCACGGCATCCAGTTGCTTAGCAATTCTGGATTGTTCGCTTTCCAGCCTGGACTTTTCCGCAGTAAGGATTTTCGACTCTTCTGTTAGCCGATTCCGCTTCGCCTGTGCATCAATCAGCGCCGCCTCCGCCGCCCCTTGCTCCTCCAGGACGTCCGTATATTTCTCTTGCAACGCTTTGGCGGTGGCGTTCTTTTTCCAAGCTTCAATATCTCCGATCAAAGCATCTGAATTTTTGTTGATCAGGCCGGTCTGCTCATCGATCGCAAGATTCAAATCCGGAATTAGGCCATTGAGCTGTTCCACGATCATCTCATACTCGCGATGTGCCACAGCGGTGTTTAGCCCCGCAGCTTCCAACTCTTGCAGGCGCTGCACATATATTCCTGCAGCATATGCTGCTCCTTCGATTTCAGCCTTTGTACTGGCGTAGTTTTCGTTTGCCGCCTCTATGCGGTTCGCAAAATTTTCTGTGGCATCTGCCAGCTCGCTTTCTGCATCTGCTGCAAGGGATGCAGATGTGGTGATGGAGGTGATGATCCCAACAACTCCGCCTATCACAGTTGCCGCAAGCCCCCAAGGGGACGCGCTTGCCACTGCGCCGGATGCAGCCATCGCCTCTCCGGCAGCTGTGGCAGCGGTAGAGATTTGGAAAAAACTGGTTACAATTTGGAAGATTTCACCGGCCTTTTTTGTGGCCTGAAACGCAATAAAAGCGGAGGCAATTCCGGCAACTGCACCGACTACATCAGCCCCGTGATCCACCAGCCACCCAAATGTATTTCCAATCCCTTCCGCAAGATCATCAAGCTTCCCACTTTTGGCGGCTGCGTTCATCTTGTCCGTAAACTTCTGAATGATGGGGATTGTATTTTTCATCACCGGATCCCCCAACACCGCTTGCAGCTGCCTTTGGGCTTCCTTCAGTTCGCCGGTGGCATTCTCCCAGCTGTCGGATTCTCGGGCAGCTTGCCCGAGTGCGCCAGACGCTTTATTGCCGGCTTCGACCATGGATAGGAGCACATCCACCTTCTGGGACTCTGATAGCTCCTGGAAGCTTTTGGCATACTTCTCATTTGCTGCCGTGTTGCGGGTGGTTTCGGTTGCGGCAATACCGAGGGCTGCGTCATTCGCATAATTGCCCTTGAGGAAGCTCTGAAGGGCCTCTGTGGCATCTTCGATTGATCTATCGTAATATGCCGCCGAATCCGCAGCGGCCTCCAGGGCCCGCTGTGCGAGCCCCAGAGCCTCCTCGGAATCCGCTCCCGCCGTCTTGGCGAATGCATATATTTTTGTGTAGCTTCCCTGCATCCGGGTAGCCGTAATACCAGCCTCATCCGCAACTGCCTGCAAACTGGATCTGGCAGCGGCCTCCAGGCCGAAAAAGGTCTGCTCAAACTGAGCATTTTCGGCCTGGACTTGTGCCGCAGACTCGATCATTCCAGATGCAAAATCTTTTGCGCCTTCGAGCAGTTTGCGGAAGCCGGACATGATGGCATCCGACAGGATGCCGGCCTTGAGAATATCGGAGAAATTCAAAGAAGCCTCTCCGGCATCATCCACAGAATCAGAGAAGTCGTCTACATCGCCGGAGGCATTATCCGCGGCATCCGCAAAATCGGCGATTTTGTCGGCTGCATCCTGGGCGGAGTCGATAAAATCTCCTGCATCGTTCCCTGCTCCCCGGAATGCTTCACTGGCTGCGGCGAGTTCTGTATCTGCATTCGCCAGCTCCTTTTCCAGCTTCGACACTTCGGCCTGGGCATCATATAAGGCCCCTTCCAGCCTCTGAGCCTCGATGCTGCTATCTCCAAATTTGGCTTTTGCCTTCCCCCACGCATTTTCCAACAGGGAGACCTTGGAGCGCTGATTGTCGATTTGCTTTTGCAACTGGGCCGCAGTTGCGCGGAGTTTGCCTTGCTCATCGCCGTTTTTATCAAACTCCGCGGTAACTGCCTTGGTCTGGGCGACTAAAGTTTTGTACTCCGTGTTGATTTGGCTAATTTGACGCCTAAATTCCGCTTCGCCGTCAATGCCAATCTTCGGACCGATATTGTACGCCATATAATCACCTCAGCTCCATCACTTCGTCATATGTCCACTTCCGGCGTTCCGGTTTTGGCTCTGCTCCGTGGGAAATTGCAAAGCAATCCGCCATGGATAAAATCTCTCCTACCGGGGTATGCAGGATCTCCCGGGTGGGCATCCCGGCGTGCCTGCCCCAATATTTCAGCCAGGCTGCGCAGAGCCGGATTCCGGTTCTGCGCCGTCGCCGTTTTTTGCCGGGGCCGCCTCTACTTCCTGCTTCATCGACTCATTGATGGCCGACATAATATCAGGGCGCAATTGCACCAGTTGCCGGGGCATCAGCAGGCTACACAGCTCCGATTCGGTAGGCACCTTGCGTGCTTCCGTACCTCCATCTGCATAAAAGCTGGCCACCATTCTGCGGTTCTCCTCGCCCTCCTGCAGCAAAATGGCCAGAACGAACGCAGTGTTGGAAATCATCTTGTTGATGTCCCCGTTTCCATCCAGGTAATTGCCAAGCTTATCTAGTCCACCGCAGGCCTGCGTGATTTGGCCGAAAGCCTCGACAGTCATGCAAAGCGGGTATTCTTTCCCACAGATCATTACAGTTCCCGCATTCATGCCTGCGCCTCCGTTTCTGCCGCCACGTTCAGCAGGGCTTTCAGAATTTCTTCAGCGCCCTCCTCTGTGGCTTGATCCTCCACCACCCATTTCCAATCGTGGTCGGCAGAATCATCGCGCGCCAGTTTGCCAGTCAATGCCTGAGTCTGCCAGCTAATGCTGTCCTCCATCGTCTTGGCTGCCGATTTCGGTGCGTCAAATCGCACCTTTCTCAAAATTGTCGGGACAAACGTATCAACGCCATCGGATCTGTATTTGGCAATATAGCCCACACCAAAATACGGCGGGTTGTTCTTACTCCCGTGCTTCAAAATTTTTGCCTTCTTACCTTCTCCGTAGGAAAATTCCTCCGGCTCGGGAGCGCCCGTGATCATCTGTTCCGCTTCTAAAAGCAGGCCATCAACGGTCAGCATCAAGTCGCCACCGGTAAAAATGCCAGCGTCGGTTTCCGCCACAACATTGTCACAGCAAAACGAGTTATCACTGGACGATGATGGTTCGATCGACACCTCTACACCCCGAGCCAGTTTCCGGCCGCCGGAGTACGTGGGGCTCCCGCCGTTCGCGCTGTATTTCGCAACGTACGGGAGGCTAAAGCCAATGCATACTTTTCCTGCTGCACTCATAAATCTACCCCCTAAATTAGTTTTTTGATTTCCTTATCAATTTCCGCCTGCATCGCCTCTACAGCAGCTTTCTTCGATTTAGCTACCGCCGGGCGCACGAACGGAGTCTTTTCTCGGACAGACGATCCGCTTTCCACAGCTCTGGCCAGCAACTGGTTCGGGACACCATGCGGATATTGCTTCGTTGGGCGGCGCCCGTACCCATCAAATCCGGCCTTCGTATGTAAAAAGCCGTTTTTGTCCCGTCCAATCGGAGTTAGGCCAAAGCTGTCAGCCAAATCTTGCTTTTGATTTTTCGGGAGCCCGCGGAATGTTTCTCCGGACTGCAATTTCCGGAATTTCTCTTCCGGCAGCGCTTGCAAATTGGCTCGAATTTGATCTGCAACAATCGCAGCGCCAGTTGCAATCGCCCGCTCCAGCATCTTACCGCTATCCGCAGCACTCTGATATCTCTCCAGCGCCAGAGCATAATCCCCCAGCGCTGAGAACGCTACCTTGGCCATCAGCGTAGCACCTCCCACTCCCATTCATAGTGCGTAAATCCGGTATCTTCTTCATACTGGATGCTGTTCAGCCGCCACGTCAATCCCTGGCATCTATTCAAGGACGCCTCAAACGCTTCCACCCACGGGTCAAACTCTCGCTTTGTAAAAAAGTCAGTCATTCCAGTAATTGCACTTGCACAGTGCTGCCCATCCGCCACGAAATCATTCGCGCCATCTTCTTGCCACACGAAATATCGCTCAGACTTTAGTCGTCCCCCGTGGCTAACCTGATCCGTCACAGCGGTGTGCACGGCGATAATCTTGTCTACCCAGCTCATCGAATCACCTCATACACCTGCGTGATGCGGACCAGAGACAAATCCAAAGAGGGCGGCCATGTGCCCATGACCGCCTGTACAGTATCGATACGGTATTGTCTGCCATCCTCCGTAATGGCCACATCCTGGGGGGATATGTCCAGCCTCCGTTGCACGCGGACTACCCGCTCAATCTCTACTTGCGTCTGCCTGGCCTGATACAGTCGGGTAATCCCCAGGCGACACTCCTCGTACCGGAGCATCACTTTTGGGGTCAGTCTCGGGGTCGGTCTCAGGCCTGGCTTTGCGGTATCTGTCAGCGCGCAGACCGTCAGCACGCCGGAGTTATACTGCTGGGTGATATCATTGTTCGGCCTCGTTGGCGCTTTGCGCATACCGCTGCACCGCCCTTTCATTTTGCATCGCCAGGAGCAGATGCGCATAGTTGTTCTCAAAAATATCCGTGGCACCATCTCTGGCGTATCGGACGTACTCAAATAGCAGGGTGCGGGGCCAGCCTGTCTCCAGGTAGTTTCCCCGCTCTCCCAGTTTGCTATCAATATAGGTCTCCCCAGCAGCAATAAGCTCTGTGATCTTTCGGTCCAGCGCGTCATCCTCCCAAGTGACGTCCAAATGATTCTTTACATCATCCAGGAGGTCATACGGCACCTGCTCGCCCGCAACCATCAGGACTTGGTGACGGTGACCGTATAGGTCTTGGTGGTGGTCCCATCGGCGGCGGTGACTTTGACCGTTACCGTATTGGCACCGGTGGCCCAAGTGGCGGCGCTGCCGTTGTCCACAGACTTATCGCCAACCGTAATTTCGATGGTAGCGCCCGCGTCAGAGGGCGTTGCCGTAATGGTATTGGAGGCATTGGTGGTCGCGGCGGTGTAGGAAACTGTGGCAGAGGCAAAAGCAGGGCTCAGGGCCAGCGCACCAATTTTAAGATCAGCCAGAGTGGCATCCGCAGAGGGTGTGGTGGCGTCAATCTGGGTCACCTTGTAGGCGGCCGGCGTCAAGCCGGAGACATCCAGCACCAGGAAGGAGTTGTTGTCCTTGGGCATGCCGTTGGCGTACGCCTTAATGAGGTACAGCCGCTTATCCTCCAGGAATTTGGCGTGGTCAGAATATTCGATTCGTCCGTCTGTGGCCGTGCCGGCCGCAGCGAAGTAACGCTTAGCCATGCCGATCACAGCCTTGCCGCGGGGCAGCGCCGGAACCTGGATGGCAGAAACGGGGTACGGGAATACATCATTCCGGTAAGTCCCATCCGGAGCCATCACAGTAGTCGCAGGCATGACTTTCTGATAATAATCCTGGGGATTCACCAAGAGGATCAAGCCGGACACGGTTCTGGGCTTGCCATTGGGGTCGACGGCCATGAGGGAGACCAGGCGGCCCATGGTGGCAGGGGAGAAATCGGTGACGGAAATGGCCGGCTTTTCGGGATATACGCCGCCAGTAACCGTAACGCCATCGCCCACCTGGCGATTCATACCAATGGGCTTCTCATTGCCATCGCCAGTCACAAGCGCCGCCTCCAGCCCGTTCGCTAGGGCTTCCAAGAGAATGCGCCGGACATAGCTGTCCAGCCACTGGGGGCCCAAATCCAGCATGGCCTTGCATACCGGTAGGAAGGCACTCAACTTGAACAGAACGGTATTGACCTCCTTGAAACCGCTGGTCAGTTCCTTCACGACCTCATCACAGAGTTCTCCCCAGGCAGCTTCCTGGTACCCGTTGGTATTCATGATCATACGGACCGCCCCGCCAGAGGGCATAAAGTCAATCCGGCTGAGCAGGGGGTGGTTGGTTTCCAGATCCTCGAATACAGAGTCAATCACCGTTTCCGGCATGACCACATCCAGATTGGCAAGGGCCTGCCGGGGATTCTTGGCTCGCATGGCCTCGCCCAGGGCCTGGTAGTACTTGGTCTCCTCGCTGGTCAGCTGCCGGACGCCGCGGGCTGTCAGTGCCCGGGAATCCTGCTCATTCCGCAGGTCCTCATAGTCCTGGCGCACTGTATCTGCCACATATTCCAGCATCTGGTCAAAGGCGGCGGCAGCCCCCTCCGCATCGTTGTTTTGTAGGGCCTTTTGCATGGCGGCCTGAATCTCAGTTTTCTTGCTGTTGATCAAGTCATTGCTTCTCATGATTTGTCCTCCTTAATTTTTGCAGATTCCATATCTCAGGATCTGCATGATGTTTGGTTTTTGGGTTTTTTGGGGCAGCACTTCTTCGGTCAGCTGGCGCAGACAGGCAGCCAGGCTCCGCTGTGCCTCAATGCGTTGCTGCACGCTCAGGTTGGCTTTTTGCAGGATTTCTTTGACGTCTTCCATATCGGCATCAGCCTCAGCGTACTGGTCCGCCAACCCGTACTGGATGCACTGCTCCGCTGTCAGCCAGGTTTCTTGATCCATCATGGTGGCAAGTTGGTCCTCGCTGATTTTTCCCTCGGCTTTTGCCAAGTAGGCCTTGCGGCCGGCCGCATTGATGATGTCCAGATCTGCCGCCGCTTTCCGCAACTCTGCGGCGTTCCCCGCTGTAGATAGCCACATATTGTGAATCATCATCAAGGTGTTCCGGGGCATGATCACTGTATCTCCCGCCATGGCGATGACAGATGCGACAGAGCAGGCAAAGCCGTCTACCCGCACGGTTTTGTGGGCCGGGTGCCGTCGGAGTTGGTTGTAAATTGCGGTCCCTTCGAATACAGAGCCGCCCCAAGAATTGATGTAAATCACAATCTCTTTTACATTCGGGTGCTTGGTCAACTCTTCCCGGAATTTTTTGGCGGAATTTTCGCTCTCAGTATAAGAAGAGGTGCCCCAATCGAAATATCCCGCCTCCACGTCTCCGTAGATATACAGTTCCAGGGTCTCAGTGAGTTGGGGCTGCTTGATTTCCCACATGGGCTTCATGTATTACTCCTTTCCCGCCTCCAGCGCACGAGTTGCCTCGCTGATGTCGGCGATGTTTTTTGTCAGTAGGTGTTTCCAAGCCCAGGGCTCATCAATGATGGTCTGCCCAGCAGCTCGGCGCACATCGTTGATGCAGTATGCGCCGGAACCTACCAGCTTCTCCACATTAGCTGCATTTTCAAACATATCGAAATGCTGGATGCTGGAGGAATCCACACGGATGTAATCTCCATTTTTCCAGTCATCAAAGCCATAGCGTTTCCGTGTGATCTCTTCTTGTAGCTGGTCGCAGATGGGGTCGATGCAGTTCATCAGGAATCTGGAATTTGCATCTCCAACTGCTTCCACTTTGCCGCCAATCAGCACTGCAGGAATCTGAAAGGCACGGGCTGTAAAATTGAAAATATCCTCAATCATGGCTTGGATTTCTCCAACTTTCCCGCTTTGCTCTTTGCCCCCCACATCCTCGTACTTATAGCCGTCAAACTCCGGGAGAATGGCGCCCCGGCTCTCCAAAAACGGCTTAATTTGGGCTTCCAACATTTTTTGGAATTCTTCTGCCCAAGCATCCCCGCCCTGGGCCATTTGGGATATGTGGACTTTCCAGTGAGGGGCATTCCCCCGCTCATAGTTCGCCATGGCGGCGGAGATCAGGCGATAATAGCTTTGGTACATGGAGTTGATTACTCCGCGAATATTCTTGTGGTGCAGCTGCAGATGCAGCACATCGCTTTCCAAAAATGCTCCGTCGTAGGCAACACCGCCCGCAACAACACCCTTGTAGCGGTTCCGTTTGATGGGCCGGTTATCTGGATCGGCCCACTCGTCTGCCACGACTACACTCTCAAAGCCATCCTTCCTCCTGGGAGCGATAATTAGAGCTTCGTTTTCCTGGCACAACTGTGATACCAATTTGTGTATAAAGGCCGTTGAGTTTTGGTTCACATTTGGCTCAAAGTTCCACATGTAGTACTCGCGGTCAAAAACTTCTTTGCCGCCCCGGAAAGTCCGAAATTCACAGCGGCCCAGGGCGTTGGCGATCATGTTGACGCAGACCCAAAAACTCAAATTCCGGGCGCTGTATTCAATGGCGGCTTCTTCCAGCTCCCCGCAGGTGACTTCCTTCGTAGCAGCCTTCCCGTTTCTCCGAAAGAATTCAAAGAATTTTAGTCCCAATGCTTCACCCCCTTAAAGTGAAATTGCGCCCAGCGGTGGGAGCTCTACCGGAAGGCCGCTGCCGAGGACCGGCTCAATTGCCATGCTCGCTACCAGGGCCATAAACGGATCCGTTTTGCGGCTCTTGGCCTCAATTTTTGCATAGTAAAAATTTCCAGTGTCGGAGCCAATCTTCCGGGAGCTTCGCACCCGCTTGGTGTTGTTTACAGCCCAGCGCAGGCACGGATTGTCTCCCCACGCAAATAGTCCTCGGTCGAAGCAGGCCTGGATTACCGGGTCCGTGCTCATGATATCGGACGGACGGATCAGTTTTACCCGGCTTTTATCATTGGCATCAAATCCGATTTTCTTCATTTCGTCCGATAGCAAAGTCCAGCGAAAATTATCCATGGCCATCATTCGGATGTTGTACATGCCAGCTGCTCTCCGGATGTACTCCGCCAGCAGCCTTGGGTGGATGCTTACATCGTCCACAGCGGATACAAGCCCCTGCTTTGCCCACTCCCTCCAAGGGGCCTTGATCCGTGCCAGGGTTTTGGCCTGCAGGCAAATCCATGCATGATTAATATCAAAACGCCGCTCTCCCTGGCGGAAGTGCAGATTGACCGCAGCCCAGTCATTTAGCTCCGCATAGTCGATTCCGACTGTGCACTGCCAGCCCCGCATGTCCGGCAAAGGTTGGTTGGTGGCCCTGATCTTCTCGTAATCGGTCACGCTGATTTCCTTTGCGCCACTTCGAATTCCGAAGCGCTTTGTCAAAAAGCTTACATTCTGCTCCGGGTGTTCTAGCCACTCTTTGTATTCCTCTCGGATCTCCGCTTGCAGGTCCGGGAGGTACGGGAGGGACGGATTTGCCATGGGCCAGTTCTCCGGATCGTGGACTTGCTCCTTGCTATCTAAGCAGCAGATAAATGGCAAGAATCCATCATCTTCTTCGCCGTCAAAAAGGATCCTTCGCCCTCTTGCTAGGTAATCATCCAAGGGGCCGTCCGACACATCGCCGTTGGATGTGAAAAATCCGACCCTTGGTTGGCCGACTTTTCCCATTCCCGTTATAAAAACTGTTATGTTATCATAGTTTTCGTATTGATGGACTTCGTTCAGGATTACTTTCCCAGAGCGAAGCCCGTCCCGTCCTTTTGGGTTGTTCGTGTGGCCTTTCATGATGCCCTTGTTTTTGCGCCCCTGAACAACCTCTTTAGTGTGATAGTAATGCTTATCAAGCTTCGCTTCCCATCTTGGCGTCTCCAGCACGTCAACGAGATCCAGCATGGGGCGTTTTGCCTGATCCTCGTTGTTCGCGCAAATATCAACGTTGTAGCGACTCACGGGATTGTAGGGAGATACGGAGCACGCGCCATCAAATGCAATAAATCCATCCTTCCCAGCGCCACGGCCAACCATAGCAAAAAGCGTTTTCCATCTCGGACGCCCAGTCTGCCGCCAGTAGGTGCAGTCCCACAGGGCGAGCAAAAATTCTTCCCAAGGGAATAGGCGCTCATACGGGAAATATTTTACGAGGGACAAATATTTGTCCAGCTGAACCGTGTCGGTGTAGATATCGTTGGACGCAAAGCATTTGCGCACGTGCGCCGCAAGAGCTATTTGCTCTCGGCAGGCCCGGGGGGTCCCCGTCTCCACCGATTCCAGATATTGCAATATTCTTTTATCAATCTCATAGCTCATCATCCTCACCGCTTGCCGCAGATGCTCCAGATTTTAACGCCCGAGCCTTATACCCAAGCGAGGCCAGGATAGATTCCATCCTGGCATTGACGCGGACTGCCGCAGCAACACTTTTGTTGTCGGTTACACCCATTTGGTTGTTGCCATTTTGATATTCCACGCAGATGCCGCGCTTGTTGATATCTTGGTTGAGCATTTGGAGCTGCACCCAAAAGGCCATGTACTGGCTCACCATATCCAAATAAGGCTCCCTGTTAAGTCCAGCATTTTCGAGGTCTTGGATCATGGATCTTTTCAGATTTCGGTATTGCTTTGTCTTTGCCCAGTCATTTTTTTCACAATTCCCCATAATCTAGCCTCCTTTTCAGCAGTTTTTGCCCGCACCCCCTAAAGTTTTTGCAAAAATCTCCGGAATGTCAGGCACCCAGGCGAGTAGACCCACTCCGAGCGAAGTTACATTTTTTTAATGGGGGGTGTTTGAGTCAGTCCCATCGTTCCAGCGTCAACGGCGCTCGATTTTTTTTAAACTGCCTCTGACTTTCTGGGTGCAATTCTTCGTGGCATCGTTTGCACACAGATACAAGCTGTCGGTCGTCGCCATCGTACACCGACAGAGCCAAGTCCGGCCTATCCTTCAGATGCTTCACATGGTGGATGATGGCCGCGCGCTGATACCGGCGCATTCCCTTGCACCTCTGGCACTCGTAATTATCCAGTTTCAATACTTCGCGCCGGAGCTTATCCCATTCCGGCCAGGAATAAAAGTCATGCGATTTCCCAGCCTGTATCAGCGCATTAAGCTGGATGAGTCTGGCGCCTGATATCATAGCCGCCCTCCCTTGGGTATAAGAAATGCGTATTCCGGCCAGAATCGGGCAGTGAGCCGGAGGCTAGGGAGCGGCCCCCGGCCTCGCTTTTTGCGCCTGCATCTCAGCCTCAGAAATTCGCCGCTCTGCTATGCCATAATATTCCGGGCTTAGCTCAATGCCCGCGAAGCACCGCCCGGTGTTTGCGCATGCCACGCCAGTAGACCCCGACCCCATGAAGGGATCCAGCACAGTACCACCCCCTGGACAAATGCGCAGTAGAGATTCCAGCAAAGCCACCGGCTTCTCCGTCTGGTGCTGTCGCTTAGTCGACGGGACGGACGAAACGCGCAGACACCCTGGCATAGCGGGTGGGGAGGCGGACCAAGGAACTGGCATCTTGCCATGGCTGCCCCAAACGATAAATTCGCAGTCCTGGCGATACCGGCCGGGATTATTGCGTGCGTTGCCTTTGTCCCAGACCACAATACCTCGCCAAATCCAGCCTGCCGCTTGCAGTGCGTCCGTGAGCGCCGGCAAGTTGCGCCAATCTACGAACACAGCAGCTATCCCACCAGGCTTCGTCAGCGCATGGCAGCGAAGCAACACTGCGCGCATAAACGCCATAAAGCTCCGCTGATCCATAGTATCCCCGGAAAAATCTGGGAGCCTGCGAGCGCCATTGTAATCCTGTGCTGTATATTTTGTGGAGGTCGGAGACTGGCGTTCTGCCAAAGTCCGACCTCCGGAGCAATAAGGAGGATCGCAGAGCACCATATCCACACTGCCCGACTCAAGCTTATCCAGTTCTTCCAAGCAGTCGCCTAAAATTAAAGTGCTCATCTAATTATGCCTCTCCTAAATTATTTTTCAGTTCGATTTCCGAAATTGCCGCAAATATTGGGTAAAACTGCTGCGGCACTACAGCATTGCCTAATGATCTAAGTCGGTCCAATTCTCCGGGTAGCCCATCAGCCACTCGGCAAAATTCGGACGGCACACGCTGCCCGATGATACCCCCCCAATGCGCCTCGACCTCGCTACGGCAAAATTGTTCAGCCCTTGGATATGGACAGGCTTGCCTATTTTGGTCCGGGTTGATTTCCCGCCTTCTAGCAGTATCCGCACGCGCTTCTCGCATGCTTTCATGCTCCCATCCATCGCCATTGGCGTGGGCCACAATGGCGAATCGATCCCGGCGATGGGGCGCCCCGACAGCATGAGCCGGAAAAAGGAACGCCCTTGCGGAGTAGCCCGAATTTTCCAAATCGGATAGAATATCATCGAGTGCCATACTTGCGAGCCCAGCAACATTCTCTCCAAGGATCCAAGCGGGCCGGAGCTCGCGCACGGCTCTAAGCATCTCAGGCCAGAGATAGCGGTCATCGTCTCGGCCTGCCCGTTTTCCGGCTGTAGAGAATGGCTGACACGGAAATCCCCCTGTGATAAGGGTGACCGTCTGGTCTCCGGTTTTTGCATAGAAATCCTCCTTTGTTAGTTGGCGAATATCACCCCATCGAGGGACGGTGGGCCAATGTTTGGCGAGCACAGCGCGCGGGAAATCGGCCCATTCGCATTGTCCAATCGTCCGAAATCCAGCCCATTCAGCAGCCAAGTCCAGGCCGCCAATTCCGCTAAATAGTGATAAATGCGTAAGCATTTCATTCATATTACTGCGATCTCCCTCGAAAAATTGCATGCAAAAAGCCCCACCAGTCCGCCCGGTGGGGCCTTTGCTTTTTTGGATGATACTAGTATAGCACATCCATCCGCATAAGTCTTCCGGTTTTTTTCCGGATTTTATATTTCGCTCCCGCCATATAGGGCGAGCGTGAAGCGGCGCAAGGCTTTTTCGCGGCGATCGTAAACCGCAGACTTTTCAAGTCCCAATTCTCCACACAGCCTCTCCACGTTGCCCCTTTCGGGATGCATGTAAAATCTCAGCAGCACCAGCCTATCCTCCTCGCTCAGGATCTCCAAGCCGGCGTCCACCAGCGCCACCCACTTCCGCGCCATCTCCAAGGCCCTCTCCAGCTCCTCCCGGTGGACGATATTGGATAGCAGCATATCCTCCCGGGCGCTGCCCCCGCCCTTGACCGGCGTGCCGTCTCCGGTGGCGCTGCGGATCCGCTGGGCATCCAGCTCCAGGCGCCGAATCTCTTCCGGCAGGGTGGATAGGGCCAGCTTCTTGGCTTCATAGTCCCGGAGTTTTTCTATTGCTTCGTATTTCCAATTCATTCGGTTCTCCCTTCCCTTCTGGATCTGTTTGCTTCCCACGGAAATTCCCGGCGCATATTCTCTTCTCCGACGATAGGAACGAGGCTATCCTTCATGAAGATCGGCACCGCCATATCGCTCGCGTCCCTTGCGAGAGCTTCCACCCACTTCTGTTTTGGCTGGTGTCTGTTACTCCCCGGCCCGGTCATGGCACCGAGAACAATCCAGCTTGGGACTTGCTCTGCTTCGAATAACTTGATGCTTCCCAGCATTGGCTCAATCGAAATAAATATGTTGTACTTCCACGCGGGCAAATATCGCATGGCGTACATCATTGTTTGGTTGTCTGTAGCAGTCGACCCATACCAAAAATTATTATTAAGTGGTAGCTTACTTTTTTCATATAGTGACATATATCTATGCGGATTCTTTGTTAGGAACATATACCTATGCTGCGGTGCTTTCTCGCAGGAGGCGAATACCTCCTCAATCCAGTTATCCGGCACCCATTCCCCGAAAAGGTCCGCCATGCTGCACACGAATATCGTGCGCCCGGCTTTCTTCTCATAGTCCGCGAGGTGGTCCCGGCGGAGTGTCGGCTTAAATCCCCACGGGTACGGGGCGACGCTCGTTTTCTGCTTCTGCTTCTCCGGGTCGAATTTGATATTGATGGGCGGGCATTTCGCGTCTACCTCGAACAGCGCCTCCTCAAGAGGCGAATCCGGGTTCACCCTCCGCCATGTGGCCTGATGGTATGCCCCGTAGGTGCTGCCCTTGTCGCATCCGCCGAAGCGGTTCGCAATCCTCCGGGCGTAGCAGTACGGGCAGTCATGGTAGCATCCCGTGACCGGGTTCCATGTGCAGTCGCACCACTCAATATTTGTTTTGTTCATGCGTCACGTCCTTTCCCACTGCTTATTTTCTCAATTGCCCCACACAGCAAATTGATAATGTCAGCGGCCTGGCGATACCCATCAGTGTTGGCCCACGCGGTTGCTGCTTTTTAGCTATCTCAACCAGGCCCATAGCATCACGAGCAGTCTCTTTGTTTTTGCGTATCTCATCATCTAGGCGTTCTATCGCGGCCGCTTGCTCGACCACGCAGACCCGCAGACGCTCCAACTCTTCACGTTCGTGAATCATTAACCCCATCATTCGCAATCCTCCCGAAGCTGCAACATCTTGATAACGTGTTTCCGTATTTTTCTTCTCATCCGCAATGGACCACTTGGAGCCTGGATAGCGGGTGACCTGCTTCACCTGCCATCACCATTCCCATCTTGTTCCTGCTCCCGCAACATCCGGGCAATAGCCTGCCGCTCCAGTTCGCCCAGGCCCGCTGTGCCCATGCTCATGCGGTCCGGTTTGGCCGCCGGGGCGCCGCTGCCGTACTGGCCCGATTGGACCTTGCGGAAATTATCCGGCTCCAGGAGCCAGCCCAGCGTGGCCTTCCATCCAGCCCGGTTATTCCCGGACAGGAAGCCATATTGGGAGGACTTGAAAACATCAGTGAACTGTTGACTTGTCACACCTTGTGCCAGAAGATCGGCAGCTTTGGCCACCAGTTGGGGCGGGACCGGGTTGGGAGCCGTTTCTCCCCGCATAGAAAAAAACATCCTGACGATGGACTCTGGGCTGGGCTGGTCCCCTCTGGCGGATTCCAAAGCGCCTTCCATTCCATTCTCTTCTGTTCTGTTCAGTTCAGTTCCATTCTGTTCCATTCTCTTGGGATTCCAAGTGGATTCCGAATGGATTCCATCCGGATTCCAGTTGGGTTCCATGTGGATTCCAGATGGATTCCGTCTGGAATCCGGCGTGTCCAGATATCCGGTTTTGTATTCCAGCAGTGTTTGGCACCCGTCAACCGGGTGGTCTGTATACGACTTGTTTGGCTTTATGTATACAGATGCAGCCGCCGCCGGGTAGATTGGCGGCTTGGCCCGGTCTCGTTTCAGGGAGTTGGCCATTCGCCAATGCTTTACCAAGATAACGCCATCCGGGAATTCCAACAGGAAACGTTTGGTGATCAATGTTCGCAAATCACTGGGTTTCGCTCCAGCAGATTTGACTATTTGCCCTGCATTATTCAAAAATCCATCATCATCCGCCCTCATGCAGATTTGCAGATACAGAGCTTGAGCGGACTTTGGAAGAGCCATAAAGGCATCGCTACACACTACTTTTGTGCTGAACATCCTACGCTCTGCCATGAAATCAACCTCCTTTGGGGCACGCTGCCACCTTGCACCAGGGCGGTACAACGCGTTGAACTTTGTGAATAAAATGCAACTCATGGCTGGTGGCATCCGATAGGTGCAGGAGCCAAATTTCCCGGCAATTGGATAGATCCAGCGACCTGAGATAACCGCACAGCGTGTCAATCTCCATGTGGCTGTTTGTGATCCTGTGTCTGACTTTATCCGGCACGCGCTCGCATCGCGACAAGATTGCGCTATCATAGTTGGCCTCCAATGCCAGCACTGACACTCCAGGGAAGCGGTAGGCGAGACTAACAGTGTCGGTAGCCATCACTAACACGTCGCCATCTATGCCAGAACGGAGCAAAAACCCGAGCGGTTCGGCAGCATCGTGGAAGGTCCGGAAAGGGACCACGTCTATGGTCCCAACCGAAAATTGCTCCCGATCCGCGATGATTTCTGCGCCCTCCAGCTCCAGGGCATCTGCCGTCCCCTCTGACATGTAGACGGGCAGTCCAGCTCGTGCCAGCTCCGCAGCGCACCGGCTGTGATCCTTATGCTCATGGCTTACCAGAACGGCGTCCAGCCGGGAGACGCCGAATCCCGCCAGTTGCTTTAGCCGCCGGAAGGACAAACCGCACTCCAGCAGTAGGTGGGTCTGCCCATCGTCCACGATATAGGCGTTCCCGTGAGAGCTGCTGGCCAGTGATGTAAAAGTCATATTGGGCAAGCCTCCTTTTGGGCGGTTGGTTGCGCTTGGATGGTATCAGTTGGCGTGTGATCTTTTTGGTACTGGGTGCTCTTTTTGATCTGCTCCTGGGCCCACAGGGGCAGTTCTTCAAATGCCTTGTCATCCCAGTTATCCATGTCCCACCGGATGGGCGGCGTGGTGCTGGCGGGCGCCGGGACACCCTTGGGCAGGGCCATAATACTGGAGATGTTGGAGTACTCGCCCGTCTCGTTTAGGACCACCTGGAGCTGGCAGGCGCGCCCGATTTGGCCAAATAGGTCGATTTCCCCGAACTCCTCATCTGTGTATTCCCTCATGTTCCAGGAGGATATAAAGGGCCGCAAACTGCTCTTTTTATTGGTAGATACCGTAAATTCCTTGGACAGCTGCCGGGGCTTTTGCTCCCCGTCCACTTCCACAGTTTCGCCAGCCAGTTCGAAAATGATCTTGATCTTATTGGAATAGCTCTTGAACTTTTCTGAATACTGCTCCCCCAAATCAATGACACCCACACAGATCCCGATGTACACACCCGGTTCCACCGGAGGCGTCTTGGGCTTGGCCCGATCCTTAATTTTCATATTCGCACCTCAATTCTTTGTCGCTCTCGGACACTACCAGGCGGATTACCTGGGCGTCCATATCCTCCAGCCGAGTGACCGACTCCGCATTGTCCACAAATAAGGGCACCGACACGCCGTGTGCCCTGGACATTGTATTGATGATGTCGATGCCCACATTGATCTGGGCGCTGCTATTGATGCTGGCATACGGCACGCCGCCATATGTCACATCGCACCGCTCCTCCAGGCCGCCATTGGCCTGTTGGCGGAACAGCCGGAACCGAGCCAGCCGGAACAGCCCATTGACGGATCCCTCCAAGAAACTGGCCTTGTACCGCACAAATTCCTCCATCAACCACAGCTGCCGATCAATCTCCTCCAGCCGTTCAGCGGCATTTGAGGCCTGTTTGCGCAGATCCGCAATGCGGGATTCCAGATCCGGCACCATGCCGCCCTTCGCTAGTTGCTCGTTCAGGGTGCGGATTTTTCTTTCCAGATCCTGGATGCTGGACTTGATGCTGGCTGTGGTGGCCGCCATATTGCCCTCGATGCTATATAGTTGGCCACTCAGCATATTGATCCGCTCCTGAAGATCATGCTTTTGGACGGCGTATCCAGGCATATCCTCAATGGCCACCGCCCCAGATTGGGCTTCCTCCAACTCTGCCTTCAGCTGATTATATTTATCCTGCGCCGCCTGCATCTCAGCGTCCACCTTTGCAGACTCCGCCTGGCATTTTTCCAGACGGCCCTTCAGGCGGTTGGACCGTTCGATTGCTCCAGCCTTCCCTTGATTCACTCGCTCCTGATGCTTGCTCTTGGCTCTTTCCAAGGCTTCTCTGGGCAGCGTCTGGCCGCAGGTGGGGCAGCTTCCGCCGGTAAATACATCATCGTTCCAGCGGGCCCATTCTTCCCGGCATCCGCCAATTTCGGCGGACAGGCTGTCCATCTCTCCACCTAACCGATTGCGGCTGTACCGGCTGGCATTGTAGGATTCCTGTGCGGCATCCAGCGCTCTTTTCAGTTGGGCAATCTGGTTATGGTTCCCCTGGGCCGCCCGGTAGCTGGAATTCTCGGACTCCAGCACCCGCAGCTCTGCTTGGGCTTCTTTCATCTCTGCCTGCTTTGTTGCCAGCAGGCTGCTGCCCCTCATCTCAGCCAGCTCCCGCTCCAGCTCCGCCTTTTGAGCGGTCGCCTCTTCCAACTCCATCTGCAGGCCGCTGCAGTCCATCGCCCGGCACTGCTCGGCCAGCGCCTGGAGCTCGGATATCCGCGCCGGAGCATCCGTTTTCGCGCCCATAAACTTTTTGCGGTCCGCCTGCAACTTGCGCTTATAGTCTGCCAGCGGCAGGGATCCCGCGGCGGCCGCAAGCGGTGCAAATCTGGCATCCGTGGCCATGATCTCGGTATCCGGCGCAGGCGCGGCGATACCAAATAGCGCAGCCCGCCGGTCCTGCCAGCCCATATCACGGGCAAAGTAGGAGACGGAGGTCAGCAGCCGGAACACGTCCTCCGGGACGATTTCCCGGATTTTGGCATCATATCCATACTTTTTCTGGGGCACCCCGTCCACAAAATATTCGGACGTGTTGCCGTCAAAAGTTTCTTGGCCGCTACCGCGCTTGGCGCTCCACACCTCCCGCAGCGTCCGCCGGAGCGTGGTAATCTGGCCGTCGACATCCAGCTCTGCCTCCACGGCGGTAATGGCCTGGTGGTCCGCCACCTGCCCATCTGGGCCAAGGGGCTTCAGGTCAATATTCTTCTCGCCGTTGCCTTTGCTATCCTTCCCGAAAAGCAGCCAGGTCAGGGCATCGTAGATACTTGTTTTCCCGGCGGCGTTATCTCCGTAGACGGACGCACTCCGGCCCCGGAGATCCAACTCCAGGAGTCGGTGGCACTTAAAATTTTCCAGGCAAAGCCTGTTGATTCTGATGCTTTTCATTTGACTTTTTGCCCTTTCTGCCATATAATCATGGCGTCAATTATTTTCGCTCCGCCCGCAGAGGTACCAGTTCCACGGGCGGGCATCTTTTTTGCTTACAGAGCTACAGCAACCAGGCCTTTGTCGATTTCGGCGGACAGCTTTTCAGCAAGGTAGTCCCTCACAGTCTTCCTGGCGGCCAACTTCCACATACCGCCATCAGCTTCCACAAATGTAATTCCTCGCTCCGATACGCGGATCAGGAACTGGGAGACAGGCTGCTCCACCTCCTGGAAAGTCCGGTATGGCCGGAGGGAGATAATGGGGCGAATAGGGGTATTGGCCTGGAGAGATACACCGGCCCTGGATACCACGGACGTGGCAATGCCGTTGTCGTTCAGCGTGATCTTGCTGCCGGTCGTAATATCGGAAAGGAGCTTCAGGGCGTACACGGCGTCCGGGGTTGCTTGAAATCTGGTCCGAAGGGCAATCATAGCCTCGTCGAAACGCATGTCCACCTTTTCGCTCCAACCAGGAACATCAGTTGCCTCAACCCAATAATGGCAGTCGCGCCTCATGCGGCGTTTCGGGACAGGATGGCCGAAGCATCGAACTGTGGTATGACTTGGAACTGTAATGTAAAGCGGCCCATCCAGCGTTTCGGGATCCGCAACACCCTCAGTTTTGATAAGGATAACCAGCGCTTCCAGGCTGTGCAGCGTAAGGGGCTCCGCTACATCCAAATCCGGGCGGACCTGCTTATAGCCCCCATCTCCGTCCACCAAGTAGGTGGCATTGTCAACCCTCAGCACCTGCGCCCGGCTGAGCTCCTGAATTTTTTCAATGGCTGCTTTCAACATGATATCTTACCTCCAATTATTATTATTTTACCAACTTAAGGACAGCAGCAGGCTCTTGCTCCCCACCGTCCAAAACTTGCTGCCCGGGCACCTCTGGTACCATCTCGACAACCTGCATTCCCCCGGTTTCCGGATTGCTGCAGACATACAAAAACGTCTGCACCGGCAGAGTTGGAGCCAACCCAACCTTGACCTCCAGCTCTGCGCTGATGCCAACGCGATCATCCGTTGGGGCAAAGGTCATAGTCATGGTGATTTTTCGTTTTGCGGTAGCCTTTGTGTTGGGATCCAAAATGTTGCTGATGATTTTGGGGACCTCGTAGTCAAACCGCTCCAAAAAGGCACCGCGTGCCATTTCCAGCAACGATTTTGGGGACATTTCCATATTTACAACTCCTCTCGTTTTTGATATAATTTAAATGGATATTTTTCTTAGGCCGTCTCTGGAGTTTGCGCCTCCAGGGGCGGCTTTTTTTGGCGCTTGCCGTCGACATACAGTATGTAGCCGGCCTTCGCCATATCCCGCAGAACTGCTGGATTGTAGCCATGCGGGCCGGCACCGTGGGCGTAAGCCTTCCCGCCTTTCCTGATCTCCCACATTATCTTCTCTCCCTGCGGCCATCCGCCGGGTCCGCCATGCCCAGCAGTTGCCAGATCCTGGCCGCCGCCGCGTCAAACTTCTCCGGCAAATTATCCGCCCACCAGGAGCGCGTGTTCGGCTGTCGGACTTTGCAGTTGCCGGGGCCAATCGGCTCATCCTTATCCAGCCACTGGATCCAGCAGCCAGGATTGTATCCGCTGCTGATTGCCCAGCGGTAAAACGCCCGGAACTTGTGCCATGCCGGCGCGCGGCGTGGGCATCGGCTCCAAAAATTGTAGAGGGAGTATCCAGCGGGAGTCATCTTAATTTCCCGATCTGTCATATTGTCATCTCCTATAGGCAGTGGATCACGCACGCCACCACAATGGCAGCGGCGGCCACGCACCACAGCACGCAAGCCCAGATGGGCATGCGCCGCCTGGTAGAGGCCTGCAGTGCCTTGATAGCCATGCCCAGGGCCACGGCATCAGCGGCAGCTGTGCCAGGATCCATATATTCCTGGATTGCCAAGCGGCTCCGGGGGTAGGCTTTGGCTTGGGCCTCTTGGCGGAGGGATTGGAGCTGGGCGATTGCGTCAGTCCTGCTCATCGCTCTCACCTCCAATCCCCAAAGTGGAATGTGCGCCTTCCAAGGTGCAGCCGGGCGCACTTATCGCGGGTAAGAATGGTTAGCTTATTGCGCAGCCCCCCAATGTTCAAGGCCCCGTTGGCCTTACTGTATCTAATTAGTTTCATCATTCTCGCCCCCCTTCTAAGTATGCCGCCGCCAGAAGCTCTTCAATGTCATCATCCGTTTGCTTGGTGCACACAGGAAAGGAGTCACCTTGATATGGGCAACTGCCGCAGTCCTCCGGGCACGCACGGAAAGCGCGAAGAGCTCTCAGGGCTTTCTCCGCCTCAGCCTTATACAGATTCAGCGTCCCCAGCACGGCTATTGCCGTACGCAGGGCCTCTACATCTTTCCTGTATTCTGCAGTTTCTTCATCATCGCGTCGAGCTTCTGTCGGAATATCTTCGCTCAAATACTCCTCCAGGCTCTCTAGCTGGCGGATTACATCAAGCATTTTCATCATCGGCGCCCTCCTCTGGCTCCCAAAGCTCTGGGCAAATCGCCCGGATCATGTGGGCCATGGCCGCGTAGGTGATCTCGGTCTTTGCATTCCCCGAGATCGGGCAGGATACCCGCTTGTACAGGTCCCGCAGCAACGCCTTCTCCAAGGGGCTGTCTGCCCGGTGGCCCTGCCGCCAAGCGACCATGAGGGCATCAAGGATGGGCTTATCATCCTTGTACGCAGCCTTGGAGAGCATGTCCATGAGGCTGTCCAGCATCCGGCTGTCTTGTTTAAGTTCTGCGATTGATTTTTTCATTTTTTGATTTCCTCCCCATTTTTAAATTGGCACACCGTGCCGATTATCCTCCACCCCTCCCTCAGCCCTGCCTCTACCATCCGCTCCGCATGCTCAGAGCTGGTGGCGCGGACTTCGCGGACGCGGACTAGGCCAGTGGAAAGGGACTCGGTGTAGACTTCAAAATTATAATATTTTATCACACCTTCACCTCCTTTTTGCTTGCCCCGAACATTGGCAAAATCATCGTCAAATCCAGGCGCAGCACCCGGTGTAGGGCCTCCAACTCCCCTAAAGTAAGCCGCCGGGGATCCTTGAGCCGTCGGGATAGGGTGGAGGGATCTATGCCGGCCTTGCGGGCCAAGTCGCCCTGAGACAGTCCGCAGTAGCTCATTCGGGCGCGGACTTCTCTCCTAAAATCCTCGGCGGCGTATTGGGCGGAGCCTAATTTGGTGCGGGGCATGTGGGGTCACCTCCTTTTGGAAACTGCCGTACTCGCGTACAAACGTTAATTTAGGATTGTGCGGCTTGGCGGACTTCATTAGAATCGGACACGGTAGAAAGGGGACCAGCGAAATTAGCAAATAGATACTCGATATCCAGTCCGGGGAACAATGCATCTCTGGTTTTAAGCGCCTCTTCGACGCTGAAACCAGACTTTCCGTTGATTTTGTCTCGTGTTGTTTTGTCGGACTTTTGGATGATAGCCCCGACATCTTTTGCAGTTAAATTGCGGCGGCACATTTCCGCCTTAAGATTTATGAGCATATGCGTCACCCCCTTTACCATCAACGGTAACCTTGTTGCCAGTATATTATATTTAACGGTAAAAGTCAAGCCCCCAACGCAAACTTTTTTACCCTGAACGGTAACTTTCTTGTTGCAAAATTGGGTGGCCGCATGTTATAGTAGTGGCAAGCAAATGAGAATGCGAGGGTATCAACATGTGGCTTGACAGACTGGCTGCCCTCAAAAAGAGCAGCGGAAAGACGACAAAACAAATCTCCGAAGAATCCGAAGTCCCTGTAGGGACCCTTAACAAGCTATTTGCAGGGCAGACAAAGGATCCAAAGTTGGAAACTGTCCGGGCAGTTGTGCATTCTTTGGGATATACTCTCGATGATCTATTTTCAGACACACCAAAAAAAGAAAACCCTGCGTCATCGTTTGATGGCGCAGGGAGAAAAGTCACCACCGAAGAGGTGGAGGCAATATTAATAGATAAAGGCTTTATTCAGCCGGGGCAGGATCTTTCAGACGCTGACCTTCGCTTTCTGATCTCTGTCGGGGAGATGATTTCTGCGTGGTTTGCAGAGAAACAGTAGCGTAGACGCGAATTCGAGCGGGTTTCTTTTGGAGTTTATGTACTCGGCGAATTTCTCTAGATTTTCCTTGTTGTTTCGATTGACGCAATCAGCATTCATGGATAATCCTCCTCTGTATGTACCCGCATAAGCGGATCACTCATCTCCATCTTCATATTCTATCAAATCTTGTATGCGTACCTCTAGGGCCTTGGCTACGCTGTAGAGCGTCCGGAGTGTCGGATTTGGCAATGCGCTTTCCATCTCTTCAATGCTGCTCTTTGCAACCCTTGCCCGCTTCGCCAGTTCACGTATTGTCATTCGACGTAAAATCCGGAATTCCCGCACCCTTAATCTCATGCGATGCACCGCCCCTTCTGCACGCTATTTTTCCGCGTAGAGCGAAAATTATGCAGATGGGGATCTGTGTCGAATAACTCATGTCTGGATTATATCACAAGCCCTGTCCCGATTTGGTGGTACAAATGGTAATTTTCGACATTTCTCTGTTTTGCACAAAGTGAGCAACGCCGAATTGTGCAAGTTGCACAGAAAATTATAACTCCAGCAAAATAAAATCATGAAAATGATAATTTGTACAAATTTGTTTGACGCCGCTCGTTTGTTCGGTTGCGTGTATGTATTATATCGAACGTGCGTTTGAATGTCAAGACGCAAAATGTGGAAACCGCCCGGACTCAGCGCCGGTGGTAATAAAAAGAAAAGAGGAACTATCATGGCAATCATTACTTGCCCAGAATGTGGGCAGCAACTCTCCGGGGAAGAAGAGTACTGCCCCAATTGCAATCGCAGCGTACCTCGCAACATCGACTCCGCTAAGAGTAAAAAAGAGGAGTACGTGGCCGCAGGTAAGTTGCTTCAGCGGGTGGCCGTTGCTCTCTTGGCCGTCGGAGCAATCGGAGGGATCTGTGCTGCTATTTTGCACAATATATCTCTCGATGAGTATCACAAAAATATTATGGTAAGTATGGTTTTAGGCATAGCAGTATTTGCGTCATCGGTTTTTCCATCTGCCGTGTGCTATGGGCTAGGAAAGCTTGTATCAGCCAAAGGAGAGCTATAAAAAGTTCCCACCCCGTACCACAGGGGCGGGGATAAACTTAGAAGGGAGCCTACCATATGAAAATTCCCAAAGCTAAACAGCTCCCCTCAGGCTCCTGGTTCTGCCGTGTGCGGGTAAATGGCCAGGATATAGGAATTACCCGCCCAACAGAGAAAGAGGCTGTGGCGGAGGCTATGGCCGTCAAGGCAGGGGCAAAAGCTGTTGCCAGGCCCGGGAGAAAAACGCTGACGGACGCCATTGATGATTACATCGCCGCTCGGGTGAATATCTTATCTCCGGCAACTATATTAGGATATCGAAGGATCCAGAAAAATCGATTCCAGAACGTGATGCATTTGGATGTGCACAAAATGACGCCGGAGAAATGGCAACGGGCGGTGAACGCAGAGGCGCGGAAATATAGCGGGAAGACATTGAAGAACTCTTGGCTATTTCTTGCATCCGTGATCCGGGAGGAAACCGGAGAGCGAGTTGCCGTGAAGCTCCCGCAAGTGATTCCGAACGAAAAAGGATTTCTCCGGGCTGAAGAAATCCCGGCATTGCTGAAAGCTTTAGCCGGGAGTGACATTGAAATTGCTGCGTTGCTTGCCCTGAGCAGCATGAGGCAGTCGGAAATATTGGGCCTGAAATGGGATAATGTGGATCTGGTAGGCAACGTTATCCGCATTGAGGAGACAGCGGTGAAAGGGGAATCCGGATGGGTAAGAAAAGCGGAAACGAAGAATCTGGCATCAAGGCGAATGGTCCCGATTATTGCACCGCTTAGGTCTGCTCTTGAAAATGCTCCCCAAAAAGAGGGCTACGTTGTCACGATGTCCGACAACACTATACGTAGGAAGTTGCGGGATTTATCGAAAGATGCTGGTATCCCGTATGTCGGGTTGCACGGACTACGGCACAGCTTCGCTTCGCTTGCTTACCACCTGGGCCTCTCGGAGGAAGCCACGATGAAAATTGGCGGTTGGGCGGACACCCAGACGATGCGGCGTATTTACACACATATCTCCGAATCTGACATAAATGCGCAGTCAGAAAGGTTTTTAGATTTTTTCAAAAATGGCAATGAAAACGGCAATAGAAACTTGTAGACGCCGATATACTGGCGTTTTTAGAGATGTTGAGCAAGGGTTCAAATCCCTCCATCTCCGCCAGAAAAGGGCCTGTTGCAAAAAACAAATTTGCGACAGGCCCTTGACAAATCGCCATTTTCCTCCTGCCCTCCGGGCAGAACCGGAAAATATGGCTAAATTATACCATTCCGCTGCGCTTTATGGTATAATTTATATGAAAGAGGGTGTGCACAGTGAGTGAAATCGAAAGAATTGTCAGAGAGGTGGACAGCTCCATGGCCATGGAAGGCCTCCCCCTGACTGCAGAGGATAAGGACAGAATCCGCAGGTGCTTGTCCGAGCCATCCTCTCTGGAGCAAACCATTGGCGGCTTGCTGCGCAAGCATACGGTGCCGGCACAGAGGAATGGCCATGCACAAAGACTATAGCTACTCCTATGAATGGGACCGGGAATACTGTTATCCTAACTCCGATGTACTCATCAATAAGCTGAACATTATGGATGCGGGAGCTCTGTCTGTGGCAGAGCGTGAGATAACTTCATTGCGCCTTGCGGCAGCAAAGGCCCGTCCCATTGGTGGACATTTTGATTTGCAGCATTTGCAAAAGCTCCATGCTTTTGTTTTCGGGGATATCTATGACTGGGCCGGGAAACTCCGCCATGTGAACATTTCCAAAGGAAATCAGTTTTGCCTGTGTATGAATCTGGAAACCTACGCCGAAAATCTGTTTGGAAAGCTGGCGCAAGAGCATTATTTCATTGATACGTCTGCTTCTGTTCCTCACAGGCTGGCTTATTATTTAAGCGAAGTGAATGTGCTTCACCCGTTCCGCGAGGGAAACGGGCGAACCCAGAGGCTCTTTATCGAGTATCTCGCAGGTGTTGCTGGGTACAGAGTAGACTTTTCCCTGGTTTGTGCAGAGGAAATGTTGGCTGTAAGTGCAGAGTCATTTGCCTGTGAATACGATGGGATCAACCGCATGTTCGATCGGATTACAACGCCGGTATCTCTGACGGAGCAGAGAGAAAATGTTCGATTCTTTTTCGGCAGTCGAAGCGCTCCAATGGTATGGATGAAAGCGCGTATGCAACAAGAGTTAGGACATATATTATAAAGAAAGCAGAGCTAACACAACCGTGTGGCTCTGTTTTTTAATCAGGCCGTCTTGCAGGAAGCAGGGCGGCTTTTTTCTGTCCAGTTGAATGAACAAGGGTAGTGTCAGGTAGTGTCAAGAGTTATGCGCAAAATAGATTTTGGTCACTGGTAGAAATCTA
>ENA-ORVG01000768-ORVG01000768.1-human-gut-metagenome-genome-assembly--contig:-NODE-768-length-43050-cov-3.719828_pt1 | contig 43050 bp, 29 predicted proteins | sample MGYA00242091_ERZ509233 | MGnify/ENA primary metagenome ERZ509233 (study PRJEB26280, sample SAMEA2338840) | human gut metagenome | biome: human gut; feature: human-associated habitat; material: faeces... | reverse complement strand
ATGCAGCCCATATACGGACTTACTGCAGGGCTTACAAACAAACTGATAATCAAGCTGATGCATCAGATCCTGGATGAACAGAGCCTGCAGACAGAATTTCTCCCAGATGAGATTAAGGAATTTTATCACCTGGCAGATGATAATTATGCCATTTCCACTGTCCATTTTCCAGGCAATATGCAGGAACTTCTGGTGGCGCGAAAACGCCTTGTGTTTGACGAATTCCTTTTGTTTATTCTGGCAGTACAGATCCTGAAGGGAAAAACAGAAGAAGCTCCCAATGCTTTTCCCATGAAGCCGGTATGGACCACAGAACAGGTTATGGAAGGTCTTCCTTATGATCTGACAAAGGCACAGCTAAACGCCTGGCATGAGATCGAAAGAGACCTTTGCGGACATACCCTTATGTCCCGGCTGGTTCAGGGTGACGTTGGAAGCGGAAAAACGATTCTGGCTTTTCTGGCAATGATCCTTACTGTGGAAAATGGCTATCAGGCAGCATTGATGGTGCCCACAGAGGTACTTGCAAATCAGCATTTTGAAGCATTTACAAAGCTGATAGAGGAACAGGAGATTTCATCCTGCCATCCGGTTCTTCTTACTGGCTCAACCACCCAGAAAGAGAAAAGAAGAATCTATGGAGAAATCGCATCCGGGGAGGCAAATGTGATCATTGGAACTCACGCCCTGATCCAGGAAAAAGTGGTGTACGAGAATCTTGGCCTTGTGATCACCGATGAGCAGCATCGCTTTGGCGTGAAGCAAAGAGAGGCACTGACTACCAGGGGAAATGCGCCGCATGTGCTGGTTATGAGTGCCACTCCCATCCCCAGAACTCTTGCGATCATTGTATACGGGGATCTGGATATTTCTATTATAGATGAGCTTCCTGCCATGCGTCTCCCGATTAAGAACTGTGTAGTTGGCACGTCTTATCGCCCGAAAGCCTACTCCTTTATAGAAAGGCAGGTGCGGGAAGGGCGCCAGGCGTATGTGATTTGCCCTATGGTAGAAGAAAGCGAGGGGGCAGACGGGGAAAACGTGACGGACTATACAGCACGGCTGAGAGAGATTTTCCCATCAGACATCACCATTGGAATGCTCCATGGAAAAATGAAGCCCAAGGAAAAGAATGGGATCATGGAACAGTTTGCAAGGGGAGAAATCCAGGTGCTGGTGTCTACTACAGTAGTGGAAGTAGGGGTAAATGTGCCAAACGCTACGGTAATGATGGTAGAAAATGCGGAGCGGTTCGGACTTGCGCAGCTTCATCAGCTGAGAGGGCGTGTTGGACGTGGGGCATATCAGTCTTACTGTATTTTTATGCAGGGAAATGAAGAGGAAGAGACCTCCAGGAGACTGGAGATTTTGAATAAATCGAATGATGGATTTTTTATAGCAGGGGAGGATCTGAAGCTTCGGGGACCGGGAGATCTGTTTGGAATCCGTCAGAGCGGACAGCTGGAGTTCCGGATCGGAGATATTTATCAGGATTCAGATGTACTGAAAGCTGCCAGTGACGCCGCAGGAGGAATTCTGGAGCTTGACAGGGAACTGGATCTGCCCCAGCACGAAAAACTGAAGGAAAGATTGAATGCTTATATGAAATATGACCTTGAGAATCTTGGCCTGTAAGGTTATACAGGGAAATAGATGACGAAAAAAACAAGAAAATCCATCCATTTTTTGGCAATAACTGTGCAAGAAAACAAAAATTATCAGGATTTTAAGATTTGTACCCGAAGATTTCCTGAAATTAACAGGTTTTGTTTGTGTACTTTTACCTATGAATTCAGAGAAATGGTTTGTCAAGGGGGATTTTATCAGAACTTGCAAAAAAAATTGATTCGTAGTATTCTATCATAGAAGCGAAAACGAAGATTATATTCACCGTCAAGGAGGCTATTATAATGGCTACGAAGAGAACTACAAAAAAGGCAGAAACAATGGCAGCCAAGAAGGCTGCTAAGACTGTGGCTGAGGTTAAAGCTACAGCTGCAGCAGAGGTAAAGGCTGAGCCAAGTAAGGCAGAGGCTGTTAAGACAGCTGTTGTTGAGACTGTGAAAGCGGCTACAGAGACTGTTAAGGCTGCTACTGAAAGCGTTAAAGAGACTGCGAAAGAGGCTGTTAAGGAGACTGCAAAGGCTCCGGCTAAGACAGCTGGGAAGGCAGAGGCTAAGAAGCCTGCTGTTAGAAGAACTGCTAAGAAGGCTGCTGTTGCAGCTGAGGAGATTTTTATTCAGTATGCAGGCAAGGAATTCACTACTAAGGATGTAGTAGCAAATGTGAAAAAGGCCTGGACAGAGATGACCGGAAAGAAAGAAGAAGATATCCAGGATATTAAAGTTTACGTTAAGACTGAAGAGAATAAGGCATATTATGTAGTAAACGGTGAAGCAGAGGGACATTACGTAGAGCTGTAATTTCCCCTATATGAATGGCTTCAGGGAGTGTGTGAGTGCGTTCCCTGAAGCCTTTTTTGATTTCGAGGGACGTGAGAGGAAGTGGGTGCCGTCTGGGGGCATTGCCGAAATGGGGTGTCTGGCTCCGCCGCCTAGTGATCTATAAAATTGCAAACTCGCCCTTGCAGGGCTCAGACAGTGCAATTTTATAGATCGCTATGCTCGCCAGACGCCCCATTTCGGCAATGCCCCCAGACGGCACCCACTTCCTCTCACTGGTTACTGGGAAGGGACGGCGGCTGCAGGCAGCGCCTGGGTAGGATAATTGTATAGGTGGGAATGTGTAGGATGGGAGCGGGAAATGAAAAGATTGTGTGCAGGATAGTGCTTAGTGAGGGGAAATAAATTGCTGGACAAAAGGGGGTAAATAGGATAAAATATTTAGATATAGACAGGAGTAGCCCCTTGATTTGACAAGGGGTCTTTTTATGAAAGGAATAAAGTATGTTTAATGAAATTGATTTCAGTAAGATAGATACGAGTATTACACCGCCTCAGGATGATACAGAGCGTCAGTATTATTATATGGCGAAGCTGGCTGAGATGGTGGCTTTGAGGGAGCGGGAGCTGGGACGGCGGATTACTTATTGTCTGCAGACGTTTGGGTGTCAGATGAATGAGAAGCAATCTGAGGTTGTCGCAGGGATTATGGATGAGATTGGTTTTAAGAGACAGGAAACAGAGGATGCGGATGTTGTGATTTATAATACCTGTACGGTTCGTGAGAATGCCAATCTTAAGGTGTATGGTCGCCTTGGTAAGCTGCATAGTCTGAAGAAGTCTAATCCGGATATGAAGATTGCTTTGTTTGGGTGTATGATGCAGGAGAAGCAGGTTGTGGATAAGATCCAGAAGGATTATCCATTTGTCAATCTGGTGTTTGGAACCCATAATATTTTTAAGTTTGCAGAGCTGTTTTATGAGATGGAGAATCGTGACAGCCAGCTGATCGATATCTGGGAGGGTACGGATAAGATCGTGGAGGAGCTGCCTACAGAGCGTAATTATTCTTTTAAGTCCGGTGTGAATATTATGTTTGGATGTAATAATTTCTGCAGTTATTGCATTGTGCCTTATGTAAGAGGGCGTGAAAGAAGCCGTGAGCCGGAGGCGATTGTGAAAGAGATAGAGGCTCTGGTGGCGGATGGCGTTACAGAGGTTATGCTTCTGGGACAGAATGTAAACTCTTATGGAAAGACTTTGAAGGATCCGGTGACTTTTGCACAGCTTCTTGAGAAGGTGGAGCAGATCGAGGGGCTGAAGAGAATCCGGTTTATGACTTCTCATCCGAAGGATCTATCTAATGAGCTGATCGAATATATGAGTAAGAGCAGGAAGGTGTGCCATCATCTGCATCTGCCTATGCAGTCTGGCAGCAGCCGTATCCTGAAGATCATGAACCGGCATTATGATAAGGAGAAGTATCTGGGACTGGTGGAGAAAATCCGTACAGCGGTGCCGGATATTTCCCTGACTACAGATATTATTGTAGGTTTCCCGGGTGAAACTGAGGAGGATTTTCAGGAAACTCTGGATGTAGTGGAGAAATCTGATTTTGATACTGCATTTACCTTTATCTATTCCAAGAGAAGCGGCACTCCTGCGGCGAAGATGGAGGATCAGGTTCCAGAGGATGTGGTGAAGGATCGTTTTGACCGCCTTCTGAAGCTGGTTCAGGAGAAAGGAAGAGAAGTCTCTTCCAGATTCCAGGGCGAGGTTCAGGAAGTTCTTGTTGAGACGGAGAGCAAGGAAAAGGGTATTTTCACAGGAAGAACCCAGTATAATCTGCTGGTTCATTTTCCAGGAACCCCGGATCTTCTTGGCAAGTATGTGAATGTGCGTCTGGATACCTGTAAAGGCTTCTATTACATGGGAGCAAGAGTGGAGGATTAAAGCACCTGCCGAATCGTTACAAAAGATTTATATATCAGATTTTTTGATGCTGTAATCCTGACTGTGAATGAAAAGCAATATTTGGCAAAAAGGCTACTGTCACTCCGTGACCAGTAACACGCTTTGCGATGCGCAGAAATCATGCATTCGCATGATTTCGTGCTGAGATTCCCGGGTTTCCTGTGAACTTTGTTCGTAAAAAATACCTCGCAGAACGTTACCATTGAACCGTAAAGTAAAAAGCGCAAATAATATAAATAATTACAAAAAAGGTTGCATTTTTGTGATAAATAGTGCAATATTATTATATTGAACACTCGTGGGAAAGGCGGCACCTGTAATGGTTAAAGGGCTGTGCAGGAAATTTAATGCATTGTTGAGGAAAGAAGCAATTCATGAGAATGAGCCTCAGCGTATATTGTTCCTTCTCAGAATTATATTGTTGATTCTGGGACTTTATTTTCTGATCATTCCGTTCGTATTCTGCATTGTGGGACCGAAGACAGAGGTCTGGACAGGATATATTTTCGCAGCAATGGCGGTTGCTGCTTTTTATGCAACATACCGGCTGAAGGTACACACCAGTGTGCTTGTCTGCAGCGGTCTGCAGCTGGCATGGATAATTGTGTTTGTTATTCTCTATGGATGGGACTGCGGTATTCAGCATCTGATGTTTGAGATGCTGGTACTGGTATATTTTGCTGTCTACAATTCTCTTGTGTATAAGATCAGCTATACAGTAGTTCTGTTTGCAGTACGATTCAGTCTGTTTTTGTACTGCAGGGTAAATATTTCTGTTTTTGCCCTGACAGAAACGGCTACAGTTGTATTACAGATCATAAATACCATTGTGACGTTTGTGCTTATGGCTGTAGCGTGCAGTATGTTCAGCTCCAATGTGGAATCTGCGGAGAAGAAGCTGGTGTTGTATAATGAGCAGCTGAAGAAACAGGCAGGGACCGATCCGCTGACAGGTTTGTGGAACCGCCGTCAGATGATGCAGTATATTACGGAGAAGCACAGGAAAGAGCCTGCTATGGCGTTTACCATTGGTATGGGCGATATTGATTTCTTTAAGAGGATCAATGACCACTGGGGACATGACTGCGGAGATGCGGTACTGGTATGGATCACACAGCATATGAGCCGGGAATTGGGTGAGCATGCCAAATTGTGCCGCTGGGGAGGCGAAGAATTCATCTTCTTTTTCCCGGACATGAACGGAGACGAAGTATGCCTTATGCTCAACACTCTTCGCATGAAGCTGGACAATGATCAGTTTGACTGGAGGGGAGAATGGATTCCGGTTACTATGACGTTTGGCGTGGAGGAGAATGATTTCAAGTCCAATATAGACACCTTGCTGAAAAATGTGGATGCGAAACTTTATATGGGCAAAGAACAGGGAAGAGACCGGGTGATCTATTAAACTCACCGGGTCTTTTGTCGAATTAACAACAGTAATAAGCAGGAGAATAAAACTTGTATGTATACAGTTGAAGAAATAAAAAATAAAGTAAAAACAGGAACCTGGACAAAAGAGGATGTGGTACGCTGTGTGGAGGAGCTGAAGCAGATATCGGATTTTACTGTTTATACAGAAGAAATCTATTATATAAGTTATGGGATTTTTGCCTATAATTTTCGGGAATATGCTTATCCTCTGATCGAAATCTGCCGGGAGGCCGGAGTTCACATGGAGCGTTCCAAGGAGAAATCCAGACTTTATCTTGCCCTGGTAAGACTTTATTTCTGCCTTGGTTTTCCCCCGAAGATTGTGGAATATGGCCTGAAATATGCCAATTCCGGATTTACCTTAAGATCCCCTCTGAAATCCGTTTATAACACTATCGTAGCCGCTTTTTCAGACTGTGGACTGTTTTTTGAGGCGGATTTTTATCTGGAGAAAATGATGGATATTTCCAGACTGGATCCCTGTGACAGCAGTGTGGATTTCTGGAATTCGGATACTTTAAATGAGCTGGTCTATTATGACAGCAAGGTTTACGTGAAGCTGGGCATGGGAGATGTCGCAGGCGCGGAGCAGGCGGCAGTGGATATGCAGGCGATTCTTACAGAACGGGAGATTCCTGAAGATGGCAGAGCCTTTTTTCTGCTTCAGAAGGAATTTACGGACTTGTATCTTCGCCTTTACCAGCAAAAAGACAAGGCGGTCATTGCGGAAGAATTTAACAGCTATATGAAGAAAATGGAAGCCGGGGAGGGTGCCAGGGATACCTTAAGCTTCTGCGTCTGCTATTTCGGAGAGTTCCTTCAGGTAATGGCGGAGGAAGAACGCTGGGACGATATTATACGTATTGGCAGCTACATTAAGAATGCCAGGAATTTCAGCGGAAGCTTCTGTCCGGTTTATAAACTTATGCGCACTGCTGCATACAGAAGTGACCGGGAAGAGCTTCGGAGACAGATACCGGAATTCGAGAGAATGTATCTGGAGTCTCTGGAGCAGGAGAAGGAGAATTACAATCAGATGGTACGTCTCCTTACCCGTGAGGAGCTTCGGATTGAACGCCTGAAGGTGTCTATGGATAAGGATGCCCTTACCGGCTGTCTGAACCGTGCGGCTTTTGACCGCAACAGCAGGCGTTTTATGAAGAATCATAAGAAGGGCAGCCTTGTATTTATTGACCTGGATTATCTGAAGCTGATCAATGACTGCTATGGCCATGAAAACGGAGACCGTTATCTGGTGTGTTTTGCAGAGAATATGAAGTGTGCTATGGACAGGCAGGATCTTCTGTACCGGTATGCAGGAGATGAGTTCCTTATTTTGTCTGCACTGGAGCCGGAGCAGATCCAGGGACGGTTAAACGAAATTCTGGAAAAGAGCCCGATCCATTTTGATATTAACGGAGAAAGTCGCAACATCAGCTTTTCCTATGGCGTTGTGGCATTTGAGGAGAAAAAGGGAAAAATCGAAGATCTGGTGAAGGAAGCGGATCAAAGAATGTATCAGTGCAAGAGCCGGAATCATGAGCGTATTTCCCAAAGAGGTGCGGCGGAATGATCACGCGGGAAAATATTATTCATTTTTACACCAAATACAAAGAAAATCTGAAGACGGAAGATCAGATCCAGGAGAATCTGCTGAAGGCAGAAGACCAAGAAGCATGGATCGAAAATCTGAAGAACAAATCCAGAATGATGCGCAGGCTTTACATTGAGAATGAGGCACTTCTGAATCTGTATATCCGTCCCTTCCTTGACGGAGAGGCGGAGCTGAACGATGAGCTGGCAAGAGAATTTCTGCATCAGATCCGCATGGCCGATGAGGAGGGCTATGAGGATAACCTTGCCATGCTGGAAATTCTGGAGCTTCTGGATGGATATTTTCAGAAAAGTGATGATCTGGACTCTTATATCTGGACCCTGAATCTTCTGGGAAATTTTTATAACCGTCCTTTCAGTGATGAAGATGGAAAGAAAGGAGCCATGTATTTTGACAGACTGCGGGCACTTTCTTCCAGATATTTTGAGATTGAGGATTTTGACGTAAGGAAGCGAATCCTTTTTTCCTATTATAATTTTCCGATAGTGTTGATGAACTTTAACCTGGACACGTCCAAGGAGCTTTTGCAGTACATTGATGAGGCACTGGAGTTTTATAATGATGAGAAAGTCCGGGAATTAGACGGAGAGAGGTTTGATTTTGATGAACTGATCGAAGAACTGAATTATGATCTTCTTGGAAATTCAGTCCTGAGATTTACAGTGAGGGAGATTGATCCGGAGCTTCTTTCCAGAGCATCCCGGGTTCTGGAAGAATATTATCAGCGTGAGCTTGAGAAGAATCCGGAGCCCTACGAAATGCTGGATGAAATATACTGTAATTATAAGTCCTGTCTGTTCTATCAGGGGAAGATAACCTGCACAGAGCTTCTGGAGGATTATCGGAAATTCTGTGAACACAGTATGAAGCATGACGATCTGGACAGCCAGGAGGGAGTGTCTTTTTCTGACAGCCGCTATTTTCAGGTTGCGATCAACCATCTGCCGACGATTTTGGAATTGTTGGAGAAATATGCGGATGAATATCACGGAGCACCAGATCTCCGTGATTTTTGTGTATCCAATTATGTGCATGCTATTCGCAGGCTGTCCAGGACAGAAAACGATACCTTTGTAAATGATGTAGTATGGCGTTCTCTCAGGGATGTGTTGAAATATATTACCGGAGATGAAATAAACACCCTGGTTCTTATGCAGATCATGGTAAGCCGGGATGAGGGCACTGCCATGCACAGTGCAATGGTGGAGCAGATTGCCAGGCGAATTCTGAATGTAGTGATGAAAAAGCGGCCGGAGCTTCTGATTGGAACCTTTGGTTATGAGAATGTGGTGGAAGTGCTGGAAAATCAGGAGACGATTCTGGACTATGTTTCCCAGTCTGCACAGCTTCTGGATATTGGAATGATCAGACTTGCATCTATTGTGAACAAGCAGTCACGGCAGCTGACACAAAGGGAAAAGAATGGTATTTTCAGCCATCCCTGTGAAGGGGCTAAATTCGTCAAGGAGATTCCGGCTCTTCGCAAATATCGGGATGCTGTTCTGGGACATCACAAATCCTGGGATGGAAAAATAGGATATCCGGCAGATTTTGACAATACCAGGTCAAACGAGCGTATTCTTATTGAAATACTGCATATCAGCGATTGTCTGGATGCAGCCACTGACTTTGTGGGACGAAGCTATAAGAATGCCAAGAAGCTGGAACAGGTAGCGGAGGAGTTTTCCTGGGGAAAGGGTTCTGTTTATTGTCCGGAGCTGGTGGAGTTTCTGGAAGAGGACAAAGAACTGCAGGCAGATCTCAGATATCTGCTGGGAGCGGGACGCATCCGTACCTGTTATTCGGTATATGGCAAAGCAGTAGATCAAACTGAAATAGAAGAAAGCAGGTTGTTCACAGATATTGAAAACTGGGAAGCCAGCAGCCGGAAGCAAAGTGATGAAGAGGGAGATACGATTCTCGATTTCCTTCACAAAAGCGGAAACGAGAGCCGTCAGCTTCTTGGAGCACTGGCAAGGAATTCTCTGATCATTTTGTATGTGGATATGATGTCTGGCGAATACAAGGTATACTACCGCGGAAACCAGAGACTTCTGGATAAAAAGATTCCGGACGGTTATTACGGAGACTTCCTAAAAGAATATCTGGCGCCAAACTGCGAACCGGGTGATTGGGAAAAAGTACGGCTGAAAATCAGACTGTCAGAGCTTTCCCGCATATTTCTGGAGCAGGAGGGCAGCTATGAGTGTGAAGCCCGGATCCGGGCAAAAGATGCTTACCGCTGGGTGCGGTTCCAGTTTATCTGCCTGGACGAGGAAAATGTTATGCCTGGCATGATGACTGTGATCGCGACAGATGTTCAGGAAAGCCACAGCAGAAATGAACAGCTGATGAACAGTCTGAAGGAGGCATATCAGTCTGCAGAAGAGGCAAACAAGGCAAAAAGCATTTTCCTCAGCAGTATGTCCCATGACATTCGCACTCCTATGAATGGAATACTTGGTATGACCCAGATCGCCATGAATCATCTGAACGATCCTGCGCGTATTCTGGATTGTCTTCAGAAGATCGACGATTCTTCCAGACACCTTCTGGAGCTGATCAATGAGGTTCTGGATATGTCGAAAATTGAGAGTGGGGATACGATGCTTCATGAGGAACCACTGTACCTGAGCAAAACCATGAAAATTGTGGATGGAGTATGCCGTCAGGCAGCTGTTGACAAACACCAGATTTTTGATCTGGATATAGAAGAAATCCGGGACGATCATGTGCTGGCAGATTCGGTAAGACTCAGGCAGGTTTTGATCAATCTGATTTCCAATGGAGTGAAGTACACGCCTGAGCATGGATGTGTGCAGGTAAAGGTAACCCAGGGCAATAGCTTTGCAGAGGGCAAAGCAAGCTATTCTTTTGTGGTGAAGGACAATGGAATCGGCATGTCGGAAGAATTTCAGAAGAAGCTGTTTGAGCCTTTTTCCCGCGAAGATAACAGCATGACAAATGCTACCCAGGGAACTGGACTGGGACTTTCTATTGCCAAGTCTATCATTGCACAGATGGGTGGAAGTATTGAGGTAAAGAGCATTCAGGGGAAAGGTACGACGTTTCTTGTGCGGCTGGATCTGAAGCTTGTGGAAGAAGAGAAGGAGGCTGACCAGGCCTTACTGGCAGCAGAGGCTGGTGAAGAGAAGGAAAAGGATCCGGGCTTTTTGAAGGGACGCAGGATCATGCTGGTGGAGGACAATGAGCTGAACCGGGAGATTGCGTACGAGCTTTTGTCCGAATCCGGTCTGATCGTGGATGTGGCAGAGAATGGGCAGGAGGCGATCAAGCTTCTTGGAATCAGGCCGGAGAATTATTATGAACTGATCTTCATGGATATCCAGATGCCGGTGATGAATGGGTATGAGGCCACGGCAAATATCCGTGCAGGAGAGAGTGACTACTGGAAAAATATTCCGGTGATCGCCATGACCGCAAATGTGTTCCAGGAGGATGAGAGCCGGGCAGCAGAGTGTGGAATGAGTGATTATGTGACTAAGCCTATTGACATGAATGTGATTTATTCTGTCCTTGAAAAATGGCTTCGGGGACAGAAAGGATGATGTGAGCCAGTACCTGCCAGAGCTTTTTATATACTCTGGCGGCAGACCGGAAGAGGCTTCCGGTGGTGCTGGCATATGGATGAGGGAGCGATAGAGTTGAGTAAAAATAAGTACGAAATTGATATGTGTAACGGAACCATTATGGACAAGCTGGTTTCTTTTGCCATTCCGCTGATGGTTTCCGGAATCCTGCAGCTGATGTTCAATGCTGTGGATATTATTGTGGTGGGACGGTTTTCCGGCAGCCAGGCCCTGGCAGCAGTTGGTTCCACTACCGCTTTGATCAATGTGTTTACCAATCTTTTTATTGGTGTTTCACTGGGAGCTAATGTTCTGGCTGCCAGGTTCTATGCGGCAGGTAAGGCGAAGGAGATGTCGGAAACGGTACATACGTCTGTTACACTGGCTTTGGTCAGTGGTGTGGCGATGGCTGCTGTAGGACTTGTTTTTTCAAGATGGGCACTGGAGGTTATGGGAACGCCTGCGGATGTGATTGACCAGTCCACTTTGTATATGAGGATTTATTTCCTGGGAATGCCGTTTTTTATGCTTTATAACTATGGCGCAGCTATTCTGCGTGCAGTAGGGGATACCAGGCGTCCGCTGATGTTCCTGGTCGTGGCTGGTGTGACCAACGCGGTGCTGAATATGATCCTTGTGATCGTGTTTCATCTGGGTGTTGCAGGTGTTGCCATTGCGACCATTATTTCCCAGCTGATTTCTTGTATTCTGGTTCTTAGATGTCTGTATATGACGGACAGCAGTTATCAACTTCGGTTTTCCAGATTGTGCATGAAGAAATTTTATCTGGTACAGATTTTCCAGGTGGGAATACCGGCAGGAGTCCAGAGTACGGTTATTAACATTTCCAATGCGCTTTTGCAGTCTTCTGTAAATTCCTTTGGTTCCATTGCTATGGCTGGTTATACGGCGGCGAATAATATTCTGGGATTTTTGTATGCATCTGTAAATGCGGTCACTCAGGCCTGTATGAGCTTTACCAGCCAGAATTATGGCGTTGGGAAATATAAACGTATGGACAGAGTGCTGCTGGACTGCGGAATCCTGTCCTTTGTGATCGCCCTTGTGCTGGGATGCGGCTCTTACATGTGTGGCGGTGAGATCCTGAAGGTTTACACAGAGGACCCGGAGGTTATCCGATGCGGTGTGGAGATTCTTTCCATCACCACAGTGCCTTATTTCTTATGTGGAATCATGGATCTTTTTCCTGGCGCTCTCCGGGGAATGGGACATTCCGGTGTGCCTATGATCCTTTCTATTATCGGTACGGTTGGTACCCGAATTGTGTGGATCTTCTGGATATTCCCACAGCACAGAAGCCTGTACACCTTGTTTATTTCCTATCCGGCATCCTGGTTCATTACCATTGTGCTGCAAGTGATCTGCTTTGTGTTTGTGAGAAGGACGGTGCATGGACAGCTGAAGGGTACCGGGAAAGCTGCGTGATGGAAAGAAAGAAGAGAAATGTTATAATTTGTTTCTGAAACGGGTAAGAGCCAGGGAAAGCGAAACGCTTCCCTGGCTCGTTTTTAGCTTCCGTTCCCTCTGAGCTTCACGAAAGATAATAATGGAAAATGACATAATTGGGTAAGTGTGAATGATTTAATAATTCGGCTGGGCTAACTTCCTCCCATTAAAGTTAGTGCAGGCGATTATTTGTGTGGGCATTTGGCGTAAGTTGTTGTGCTTACGTAGTCCATGATGACAAGGTGGTTACATTTTTTACATATTTTTGCAGTATAGCGTTTTACTTCACAACCACCATTACTTTTTGAATTATGAACATCAGCATATCCAGATTTAAAATCGTGAGTACAAATAATTGCACGTGGCTCTAAATCGGAGTCATTGACTAAGATATTCACATGTTCATCTGTTTCAAAGTAGATATTAGAATTTGCAAAGGGGTTGTTTGAAGCACTGTCAACAAATGATACTGTTTCATTAAGTTGCACAGAATCTGCAGCTTCCGTCGTCTGCATCGGCGCATACCCAAACACCGTAGTCCCGCTCAAAAATACAGATGCCAATATTGCCGCAGCAGTACCAATTTTACTGGCTTTTCTATTCTTCATCATAATAAATTCCACTCTCCTTTTCATTGTATGTTTGGCCCCCCAATAAGTTGTTTTTCCAGACTACAGGAACCTGTCTGTTCCTTGCGGAAAGATTCACGAGAGCGACTGCGTAGGCTTTTTTCTCTTCCGTGGTGAAACCTTCGGTGGCGGCTTGATCTGCAATGTTTTCGGAAAAGCTGGTGTAAAGCAGAAGCGTAAGCAATGTTAACGGATTATAAAAATGAAGGCAAATGGCTAACAGGCAGAGCAGCTTTACAGCTGAGTCATGGCAGCACAGGTGTGAATACTCGTGCCGTAAAATCATTTCTGACAATCGGGAATCCTCAAGGCTCTCCGGCGCGACAATGAAAGGCTTCAGGAAACCTATAGTATAGGGAGAACCGATAAGGGGAGAAATACGGTATTCTACATCCCCGATTCCAGGTAAGAAACAAGTTCTTTTCTCAGTAATCTTTTTCAGCTTTCGCGTGAGCCGGTGATACTTTATGATTTCGTAAATACTGAAGCCTGATATAAAAAGCAGCCAGCATAATCCAATCATAAGAATCCAGTCGGACATCCATAATGAGATTCCGTGATAAGAAATTGATCCTTTATCATCAAAATTGACGTAATAAGAGATGTTTGCAAGAGCATCTGTTCTTCTCAAAACATCTGTTGGCATCAGATATTTAATCACCTGAAACGGTATCAAATACCCCGCCAGACTCAGAAACACCAGGTTCCGGCCAAGCCGGTATGAAAATTTTTTCCTTTGGAGAAGCAATAGCAGGAGACAGATGGTCAGTGGCACTGTTCCTGCTATGCTCATACAGATTAAAAGCATGCAAGTCCCTCACTTAAAATTTGTCAATAAAATCCAGCAAGTCCTTCTGATCCTCTTCGCTGAGATTGGAATCTTCTGCAAAGGCACAGAACAGACAGGTAAGTGAATTTTTAAAGCTCTGGAAATCAGAGTCTCCAGAATCCCTGCAGCTGGTCTGGCGATTTTTTATCAGCTCCTTCATCGCATTCCGGAACAACAGGTTCTTCTTATCAAGCTTCTGTCTAAGCTGTAAACAGTGTACGAAGAGACCTAAGGTTACCAGAGGAAGGCTAAAGGATAACAGAATTGCTTTCGCCAGGTAAAAGGCAGCAGCCGGCTGATCCAAATTCGGAATTCCGTTCATCATGCAGATCAGCAGCGAGCATCCGGTGACGATCACAAAAAGAACGCCGGATAAGGTTAAAATTATTTTTTTCATTGAGTACCTCCTCATTCTACGTAGAAGCGGGAATTCAGAAATAATTTTGTTTTCTGCTCCCTTCACTATATATACGAAAACCAGAGAAAGAAATAACACGAAATCTGAAAAAATTTTTGGAAATTTTTCAGATGAGATAAATTTATGGTATACTTACAGAGAAATTGAGAAAAATTACAGGTCTGATATCATATCAGATATTGAAAAGACACTTCCTGACAGTGTGTAAAAATTAACACTTTGTTAGGAAACGCCAAATAATCATAGAAGGAGAACAATCATGCCCAAATTTCTGATCATCGACGGCTCCTCCATGCTGTCTACATCCTATTACGGAAATCTTCCCAAATCTATCCTTTTCGCAAAGACAGACGAGGAAAAAGAGAGACACTATCCGGAAATCCTGCACACCTCCGATGGAAAATATACAAATGCCATGTTCACCATGCTTCGCACCCTTCTGGCTGTTTATAAGAAGGTAAAGCCGGAATACGTGGCATTTACCTTTGATATGACAAGAGATACCTTCCGCCGCACCCAGCTTGGCGCCGACTTTTACAAAGCCAATCGTAAGGAAACTGCCCAGCCGTTAAAAGAACAGTTTGTCCAGATGGAAGAATTCCTGAAAGCAATCGGCTGTCCGGTATTTATGAGCCAGGACTATGAGGCTGATGACTATGCGGCATCCCTTGTGGAGAAATTCCAGGGCCCGGATCTGCAGACTTATGTGCTTACTAAGGATCACGATTATTTTCAGCTGGTAAGCGAATACACACGCATGTGGCGCGTTGTTACGAAGGATAAGCTGGAAAACTTAAAGGATGCATACGGCCTGTTTGGAAAAGAGGCTTACGAGGCATTTCCTTCCAATGTATTTGAATATACACCGGAAATTGTCTGCTCTGAGGAAGGAGTGTATCCGGAACAGATTCCTGTGCTTCTGGCAATCACCGGAGATCCAGGCGATGGAATTCCAGGCTGCAAAGGTGTTTCCTCAGCTGCTGCGCCGCTTGTAGCAGAATACAAAACCCTGGATGCGATCTATGAAGCAATTGAGGACTGCGAAGGTGTGGCAAAGAAAGAAAAGGAACTGAATACTTTCTGGAAAGAAAACCTTGGAATTGGCAGAAGCCCTCTGAAAGCACTGAAAACAAATAAAGAGATGGTATACTTAAGCGAACAGCTGGCAACGATGAAACGCGATATTGAGATAAAAGAAAGCCTGGAAGATATGCGGCTTCATATTAATACAGAAGAACTGATCAGACAGCTGAAGCGCTACGAAATGAACAGTATTGTGACAGAATATGAAAAAATATCAAAATAGTCGAAATATAAAGAAAACAATTAATTGTCAGAAAAAAGAGAAAATATCAGAAAAATACAATTGACGGTTGGTAATGTGTGTTTATTTACACAAAAAATACATAAATTTTTCACAAAACACTTGCCTAAATCGGAGTAATACGCTATAATTTTCCCATACTACTTATTGATCAATTTCAATAAATTTAATTCATGGAGGGAAATGTATGAAGAAAGATTTGAAAACACTCAATAAGTCTGTTGCCATTGCAATTGCAGCGGCAATGACCGCAACTTCTGCACCGACACCACTTCTGGCGTCAGATTTTACAGATGGAGGAGATTTCGTATCTGAGTCTCCGGCAGCGGAAGCGGACATCACAGAGGAAGCTGCTGTAGAGGCAGATGGCTTCGGAGATGAAGCCGCAGTGGCAGCTGTTACAGAGGATGGCTTCGGTGACAGCGAGGCAGTTGCAGACGCAGCAGAGAGCGGAAGCACCGATGATGTTGCTGCTTTTGATGCAGAGGCACCTGGCAAGATCGGACATGTTGCATTTGATGAGGAGGATAAGAATGTTCTTACCTGGTATGCGGATCAGAAGGCAGATGAATACCAGATCCGTGTAACAGACGGAGAGTACACTTACCGCTACAATTATGATGCAAGCGAGCCAGAGACCGGTTATCCGTCAACAGTCAACTTGAGCTATAGTCTTACAAGTCTTACCATGCGGCCGTTCAAGGTTGACGCAGAAGGAAACCTTGTATACAAACCAGATGGTAAAGACGGATATATTGCAGGTCTTGAGAATGGCAAGACATACAAAGTTTCCGTTCGCGCCGTAAACCGTAACAGTGCAGATGGAACTGTTGCATATGGTGAATGGTCTGATGCTGTAGATTATACCTACGCAAAGAAGGTCGCTGAGCCGAAGAGTGTGACAATTTATGCAGCTGAAAGAAAGAATCAGATTCAGGTATCCGGCGAGAACCAGAACCTCGAGGTTTCCATTAAGGATGAAGCTGGAAATGAATATTATTCTTATGCATATGGAGCAAAGGAACCCTCCTATGTAACTACTTCAGGTAACTGGCTCAATTTCTATGAGAATTACGGTTATCTGCTTAAAAAGAACGACACCACAGGTCTTTATGAAGTCGCTTCTGATGCAGACGGAAAATATATCGGTGCTTTCCAGAAAGGCAAGAAATATACCGTTAAAGTCCGTGCATATACAGGCTCCGGCGATGAGAAGAAAGTAGGCGACTGGTCCAATGAGCTGGTTGTAGAAGCAGACGACAGCGGCAGTCTTGTACCTGAGAAGACCGGTAATTTCAAATACAACGATGAATATGAATACGTAAGCTGGAATCCTATCCAGAATACATATGTGTCCCAGTACGAAGTTGAGGTAGATGGAAAAGTTGCCTTTACAACAGATTACAATTATTCCTATCCAAACTTCTATTTAGGAAGAACCTACGGAGAGTTCAAATTTGAAAGAGGTAAAACCTATACCATCCGTGTCCGTGGAATTAATTACAGATATGAGAATGGTGAAAACAAGAAGCAGGAAGGTGAATGGTCTGACGCTTACACAGTAACTTATAAAGCAGCAGATACAAGTCTGAAGAAAATCTCCGGTGTAACAGCTTCTTCTTATGTTCTCAGCTGGAATCCGGATAAGAATGCAGACAGCTATGAGATTAAGATCACAGACGAAGCTGGACGTGAGTACTTTGAGTCGCTGGCATCCGATCGGAAGAGCGGCCGTTATACCAGAGTAAGCGGCACCAGATATTCATTTGATGGCTCTGAGTATAACACTTATACAAGTGTAGACGGAGTTCTGGAACCTGTTATTTACCCGGCTACCGGTCAGCCTGTTTATGCATTTGAAGATGGAAAGACTTATAATCTTTCTGTTCGTGCCGTTAAGATCGGAGAGGATGGCAAGGAAGTATACGGAGACTGGTCCAATGCATTTGCATATAAAGTAACCGCTTCAGATGCAGGTACCAGTGAGAAGCCTGCAGCTGTTTCCGGTGTAACCGTAAACACAGAGGACAGTGAGCCAACCCTGCGCTGGAATGCACTTGACAATGTAAACAGCTATGAAATCCTTGTAAAAGATTCTGCCGGACGTGAATACGTGCGCTCAGCTTCTCTGAAGGATGACGGAACTGTTGATAAGACCTATTACAGCGTCGGTTACAGTAATTTCCCAAGTGTTTCCCTGTCAAATCTTAAAGATGAAGATGAGTATCTGTATACATATACAACAGATCCTAAGGTTTCATTTGACCGCGTAAGAGATGAGAATGGCGATCCGATCAAGGCAATGGCTCCTGGAGAATCCTATACCTTCCAGGTACGTGCAGTACGCACTTATACCGTTGATACAGACGGAAAGAAAGTCACAAAGACAGTAGAAGGTGACTGGTCAGCACCGTCTGCAGCATTTACTGTAGATGCTCTTCAGCCGATCACAGATCTTCAGTATGTGAAAGCTGACGACAATTACTATTATTTCACATACAGTGCAAAGGTTGATTTAGACAGCGTATGGTATCAGATCGCAACAGGCACAGAATTTACCACTGCAACTATGGCAAGTGACTGGAGCCGCTTCTATTATGATGGCTCAGCTGGTTCTGCGAAACTGAAGATCAGCAAAAACAACAGTAATCTGGAAGCAGGAAAAACCTATTATGTTCGTGCAGTGAGCAGTGCAGACAGACCGGAAGAGGAAGAGGTTGCAAAACTGAAACCTGCAGCAGTCTCCTTCACTACAGATGCAGAAAAGGCACCTAAGAATGTAACTGGCTTAGAGATGTATAAAGAATCTGAAAACAGCTTCGAATTCCGTTTTGATGCTGTTCTGGAAGATGGCGACTCTTATGAGCTCCAGTACACAGATAAGGCACAGCCTTCCGAAGAGGATTGGGTAACAGCTTCTTCCAGTGGTTACTATGATGAAGATGAAGATGAGTACTATGAGGATGATGATGCACTTACATTGAGTAAATCCTTATTAAAAGAAGGAGCAACCTATGTAAGAGTTGTCGCTTATGTAAAAGACAAGAGCGGAAACAAGAAATACGGTACTCCTTCCAATGTAGTAACTGTCAATGTTTCCAAAGCTACTTCAGCGATCAGTAACCTGAAGCTGGTTGAGAAAACACCGGATGGTTATGTATTCTCCTATGACGGAACTGTAAGAAAAGAAGAAGATGTAGAATTCTGGTATTCTGAATCACCTGAATTTGTAAATGATTACAAGGTTACAGATTGTATTTCTGGTGAGAACAATAAGGCAACACTTTACTTTGAATCACTTACACCAGGCAAGACCTATTATGTGCGTGCCCGTGTAAAAAATGATAAGGCAGCTACACTTGCACAGAAATACAGTGCATACACAAATACAGCATCATTTAACGCTGGTATGCCGAATATATCTGTAACAAATGTTATCACAGCTAAGACCGTTACCTTAAGGATGAGCGCTGAAAGCGGAAGCGAAGGCTGGCTCACCGGCTATCAGATCCAGAGAAAGAATGGCAAGAAATATAAAACAATTGCCAAAACTACAGACAGCGTTTATAAGAACACCAAACTGAAAGCAGATACCACCTATACTTACAGAGTAAGACCATATTATTATGATTCCGAAACAGGCAAGACCACTTATGGAGCATGGGCTTATAATAAGGTTACTACCTGGGGCGGTGCGCTGAAACTGAAAGCAACACCTAAGAGCACAACTTCTGTAAAACTGTCCTGGACCAAGATCAAAGGTGCTAAGGGATATGAGATTTACAGATGTGAAGGATCTTCTATTGGAGATACTGTAGCAGCTGGCATGGCCAACAATTTTGCTAAGTATAAACTGATCAAGACTACAAGTGCAAAGGCTTCCAGTTATACAGATAAGAAGCTTCAGGGCGGTATGGATTATTACTATCTTGTAAGAGCTTACAAGACTGTAGGAAACAGCAAGTATTACATTGATGAGGGTGTATATGCAAATCTTAGCTTCGAGATGACTACTGTTAACAGAATTTCTTATGCAAACGGTAAGGTGAAGTTAAGCTGGCAGCCGGTATATGCCGGAAAGGGTTATCTGGTTGAGAAGAGAAATGAAGAGACTGGTGCATGGGAAACCTATAAGACACTGAAGGCTTCCACATCTTCCATTACATTCCCGGCAGCAGATACGGAAACAACCTATCGTGTACGTGCATACAGAGGACAGGAATACAGCAATGAAATCAGAGCAACAGTTAATCCTGTTTTAGCAACTCCTGGCAATGTAAAAGCTGTTGCAAACAAAGCAGATGGAAGTATTACTGTAACATGGAATCCGGTAGCAGGTGCTGATTACTATCGTGTATACAGAACCACCTCTTCTTGGAACAGATATAACAAAGACAGCAATTCTTACAGCTATAGTTACGGTTCCAGTACAACTGTTCCGAATTATGTTGCTGATTCCACAACAGTCAGCGGATATAAATTCGTTAGTGAACTGAAGGAAACGACTATTACAGATCGCGAGATCAAGTACACCTATAATGGTGCAACAAGCACAGAGTACAAAGGACCGAAAGCAGGAGTAAAATATTACTATTATGTAATTGCTTACAAGAATGGTAAGTCCTATGAGTACAAAGATTCTGCTGATGAAACATATACAAGTGGTGCAAGCAAATCTGCAAGTGCTATAGTTTCCACAGCAAAGATCGCGAAGCCAACCAGTCCAAAAGCGAAAGCAACAAAGGGCAAGATTACTGTCAGCTGGAAGAAAGTAACAGGAGCTACCGGATATCAGGTATACCGTTCCACTAAGAAAGGTTCCGGATATAAACTGGTAGGAACTATTACAAAAGGCTCCACAGTGAAATACGTTGACAAGAGCTCCAAGAAGGCTGGAACCAAGTATTATTACAAAGTACGCGCCGTTGGAAACAACGAAGCAGGTGTTCCAATCTATTCTTCTTACAGCACACCGAAATATGCGAAAGCAAAATAAATAAAGTGTAATAAAATCCCCTTCCTGTCTGACAGGAGGGGGATTTTTAGTTACCCGGATGTAAAAACTTATGCAACTATTTGAATGCAGATATAAGAAAAGAAGACCCGTATCACAGGCCTTCTTTAATAAGCTTACCATCTTTTAAATGCAGAATTCGCTGATTACTGCTCCCTCTGAACTGAAGGGAGAGGTTTTTCAATTCCTGAATAAACTCTCCGTCTACCAGAACGTCGATGCAGGAGAGCATCCGGTCTGTAAAAGGAGTGTAGACCCTACCTCCTGGAACCATATCTTTGTCAAAAAGATATCCACTGTAACACCAGATGGATTTATCCGGAAAGGTACGCCTGATCTCTTCCAGAAGCTCTGCCAGAACAGGCTGGTTCTCTGGCTCGAATGGCTCGCCGCCGAGTAGGGAGAAGCCCTCTATATAAGACGGAGCAAGCAGCTCCAGGAGCTTATCCTGTGTCTCCCTGGTAAATGGCTTACCGTAATTGAAATCCCACGTAGGTGCGTTAAAACAGCCCTTACAGTGGTGCCTGCAGCCAGATACGAACAGGCTTACACGCACGCCTGTGCCGTCTGCTATGTCGTAGGATTTAATGTTTCCGTAGTTCATAACTGATTCCTCTTTTCCTTCTGTGCTTGATAATCAAATGCACACATCTTGCAGAAAGCCTTTTTCAAACACGATTCAGGACTTTCATAGTAAAATACCATTATGCAAAAAAATCCGGACAGAAATCAAAATTATGAAATTCAGAAAACTGTCCGGAGTGTTATGTTCAGTGGTAACGTTATATAAGGTTCTGTAAACGTAGTTCACAGAAAACCCGGGAACCATTACTTATTACAGATGTAATACACGATCCTTGATCTCCTGGGTACGTCCCTGGTTCCAGAACTGGGTACCGATGTATCCGCAGGTTCTTCTGGCAACGCTCATCTTGTCCTGATTGCGGTTACCGCAGTTCGGGCATTCCCAGATCAGCTTGCCGTTCTCGTCTTCTTTGATCTGGATCTCTCCGTCATATCCGCAGACATCACAGAAATCACTCTTGGTATTCAGCTCTGCATACATGATGTTATCATAGATAAACTTCATAACAGAGAGAACTGCCGGAATATTCTGCTTCATATTCGGAACTTCCACGTAGCTGATGGCTCCTCCTGGAGAAAGCTTCTGGAATTCAGACTCGAATTTCAGCTTGGAGAATGCGTCGATCTCCTCAGTAACGTGAACGTGATAGCTGTTTGTAATATAATTCTTATCCGTAACTCCTGGAATGATGCCAAAACGCTTCTGGAGACATTTGGAAAACTTGTATGTGGTGGATTCCATCGGAGTGCCATATACAGAGTAGCTGATGTTCTCAGCTGCCTTCCACTGGGCACATTTGTCATTGAGGCGCTGCATAACCTTCAGCGCAAACGGACGAACCTCAGGGTCTGTATGAGGCTTTCCGTACATTCTCATGCACATCTCATGGAGACCTGCATATCCAAGTGAGATCGTAGAATAGCCGTCATAAAGAAGCTTGTCAATGGTCTCACCCTTCTTAAGCCGTGCAAGAGCACCATACTGCCACAGGATCGGGGCAACATCGGAAACTGTGCCAAGAAGACGCTCATGTCTGCAGCGGAGTGCTCTGTGGCAAAGCTCCAGGCGCTCCTCCAGAATCTCCCAGAACTTATCAAAATCGCCGTCTGAGGAGCAGGCTACATCTACAAGGTTAATGGTAACAACACCCTGGTTAAAACGACCGTAGAACTTGTAGGAACCGTCCGGGTTCTTCTGTTTCTCCTCAACGGTAAGGAAGGAACGGCATCCCATGCAGGTGTAAACATTGCCGTTTTTTAACTGGCGCATGATCTTGGCTGAGATGTAATCCGGAACCATACGCTTGGCAGTACATTTCGCTGCAAGCTCTGTGAGGTACCAATATTTGGAATCCTCGTGGATGTTATCCTCATCCAGCACATAGATCAGCTTCGGGAATGCAGGTGTGATCCACGCACCGCGCTCGTTCTTAACACCCTGCATACGCTGCTTCATAACTTCCTCGATGATCAGTGCAAGGTCATCACGGGTGCGTCCCTCCGGAACTTCATCAAGATACATGAAAATCGTTACAAATGGTGCCTGTCCGTTACAGGTCATAAGAGTGATCAGCTGGTACTGGATCGTCTGGATACCACTCTGGATCTCATCCTTCAGTCTGCGTTCCGATACCTTCTGGATGATCTCATCATCAAGAGGCTCACCGCAAGCCTTACGTTCTTCGATTACCTTGTTACGGATCTTTTGGCGGCTGATGTCTACAAAAGGAGCCAGATGGGCGAGAGAGAAGGACTGTCCGCCGTACTGATTGCTGGCTACCTGTGCGACGATCTGTGTGGTAACGTTACATGCGGTAAAGAAGCTGTGAGGCTTCTCAATCAGTGTCTGGCTGATAACCGTGCCGTTCTGGAGCATATCCTGCAGATTGATCAGGTCACAGTTATGCTCACGCTGTGCGTAGTAATCGGAATCATGGAAATGAATGATTCCCTCGTCGTGAGCCTTTACGATCTCCTCAGGAAGAAGAACACGCATGGTCAGGTCCTTGCTGACCTCGCCTGCCATGTAATCACGCTGGGTAGAGTTAATAGTAGGGTTCTTATTGGAGTTCTCCTGCTTGGCATTCTCATTAATCTGGTCAAGAAGAGCAAGGATGCTGTCGTCTGTGGTATTGGACTTGCGGGTAAGCTCTCTCTTGTAGCGATAGCGCACATACTTCTGTGCAACCTCATAACCGCGCATCTCCATAATGCCGGTCTCTACCATATCCTGAATATCTTCCACATTGACAGCGTGGGAGGATTCAAGGGCACGGGTGGCAATCATATCAGCAAGCGCTGTGATCTGGTAATGACTCAGCCTGTGAAGCTTGGAAACCTCCTCATTCGCTTTTTCAACGGCGTTGATGATCTTCGCCTTATCAAAAATAACTTCCACGCCATTTCGTTTAATGACGTTTGCATTGACCTCAGTACTCATTCTTTCAAATCCCTCCATATATTGTGTCTGAAAAGTATTTAAACCACTAAATGTTGTGCACTAACAATATTACAGTATTCTACAGAAAAGTCAAGGTCAAAACCATTGATTTTAAAAATCTGTGAAATGTGCTGAATTTTCGTCAGCAGGATAGAAGAATCATTCGGTGATCTCCGGTATAGAGTTCCTGAAATGTGCGGAATCATCGGGGTTATTCCGTATGTGAAATTTTACCGTACACAATAAAACAGTTACTGGATGACCAGTAACATGCTTTGTATGATTTCGCGCCGCAGCTGTGAACAATGTTCACAAAAACACCTGGCGGAATACTGCCTTCTGAATAGTTATGGGGCATGAACAAAGGTCTGCCTTGGGCAACCCTTTCTCGCGTCCGCATCTTCCTCTATTATACTTGGAAAAAAATAAAAATCAACCCTTGACACCACCAGAAGTGAGTCCTCCAACCAGATTTTTTTCGATTCCGACGAACAGAATCACAACTGGAACAATTGCATAGAGGGAAGCAGCAAACAGATACTGCCACTCGATCATATTGTAACCGTTGAAAATATTGATACCAACGGTGAGAGGCTTGAAGGTATCAGTGGAGATCAGTGTCAGTGCCACTGTATATTCGTTCCAGGCGTTGATAAATACGAAAATAAGCGCTGTAACGATACCAGGTGCAGCAACAGGCAGAAGGATCCTTAAAAGGGCATGTACGCGGTTACAGCCGTCAATAGTGGCAGCCTGCTCCATCTCAGGGGAGATGCTCAGGAAAGTACCGCGGAGCAGCCAGATAGCAAATGCCTGGTTAAATGCTGCGTTGATAAAGATCAGGCCGATAATGCTGTTGGTAAGATGGAACGCCATCATAACCTTGTAGATACCGATGAGAAGTACAACCGGTGCGAACATCTGGGAGACAATAACAAATCCCAGAAAAGCAGTCTGGCCTTTGAATTTCATTCTGGACAGGGCATAAGCAGCTGGGATACCGCAGACCATAGCCAGAAGAGTGGAGCCTCCTGCGATCACAATGGAGTTCATCATGTAATTGCTCATGGGAGCCAGCTTCCATACATCTGTGAAGTTGGACCAGATGGCCTCAACAGGGAAAATAGTTCCATTCATGGAAAAGATTTCCGCGCGGCTTTTAAGAGCAGTACATACAGTTACAAAATATGGGTATAAAGTTATCAGACAGATGGCGATGATCACTACATAGAGCAATACACGCAAAACTGTGTTTCTGGTATTTTTTTTCTTAACTGAAGCATTGGTGTTTGCCATATTATTCGTCTCCTTTCTTCAGTACGGAAACCATGTACAGGCTGGCGCAGAAAAGAAGAATCAGGAAGCCGATAACAGATACGGCTGCTGCCTGTCCCTGTTTGCCGTTGTAGAAGGCCAGTTTGTACAGATAGGTAACCAGGGTGTCGGTACGGTTGGCAGGGTCACCCTTGGTGATGGTCCATATGATCGGAAAAGAGTTAAATACGTAGATAATGTTCAGGATGGTACTGATGGTAAGATTCGGACGTACCAGCGGGATGGTGATCTGGAACATTTTCTGCCAGTAGCTGGCTCCGTCTACGGCTGCTGCCTCATAGTAGCTGGCATCAATACTCTGCAGACCGGAAAGTACGGTAAAGGTTACAAATGGAATGGTAACAAAAATACCGCAGGCAATTTCCCAGGCGAAATAAGCACCGGCAGTAGGAGTCCAGTTCACAGCGTGGTCAATAATGCCAAGCTTCATCAACAGTGTATTTAAGGTACCGTAATCTGTGTCGATGATGAATTTCCAGATACTTGCCTGAACGATCAGGGTTGTGGCCCATGGGAAAACAACAACGGCACGTGCAAGCTTACGGCCTTTAAATTCATTGTTGAGGAGGATCGCAAGGATAAATCCAAGGAGTGTGGAGATGCCGACTACGGCAACGGTCCACACAAGGGTGTTTTTCAGCACCATGGCAAAAACAGGGCTGCTTGTTACCTTGCGGAAATTTTCCAATCCGGCGAAGCCTTTGATCAGACCAGCTTTGCTGACGTCGCTTAAGGCCATACGGAATACAAAGATAATAGGAACCAGGATGAAAATTGCCATGAGAAGGACACTTGGCAGGATCCATACATATGGTTCCACTTTTTTGAATTTTTTCTTCACAGGGATACCTCTCTTTTTATAAAAATAGCGTTGACGCTGCGCAGACAAGCACAGAAAACGGCGTTTGTTACGCAGAAAAACAGAACCTTCTTGTGACAAATACAAGAAGCAGCGTTTGCTTCGCAAAAAGGTGGAACCTTCTTGTGCCTGGCACAAGAAGTAGCGTTTGCTTCGCAAACTTAAAAATGGACCGGACCCGTAAGTCCGGCCCATTATCTTCCTCGTAATGGGAAAAACAGTGGATTAAGATCAGCCAGCGATTTCTGCCTGAAGGTCATCCAGTAATTCCTGAACGTCGCCGCCAAGAAGAGCATTCTGCTCTACGTTGATAACGCCCTGTTTTACATCTGCCCATTCTGCTTTCGCTGTTGGATAGAATTTACAGCTGTCTAAGATATCAATCCAGCTTGCCATATCTTCGTTAGCTGCTGCGAGAGCCTCGCCGCCGGACTTGGTTGCCGGAAGGAATCCCTCCATGTCAACCCACTCTGTATAACGGGCATCATCATAGAAATAATCAAAGAATGTGGAGATAGCAGCCTTCTCATCATCTGAGTAGTCGTTATCGAAGCACATGAAGCGGTCCATAACACCTGCAGATACAGACTCGCCTGTATTGGAAGGAATGGAAGCAACGCCGTAGTTTACTTCATTTCCGCCTGTAGCAATGTAGGTAGGTAAGCTGTTCGGTGCGATGAGCATAGCTACTTTGCCAGCGCCGAACATATCCTGCAGATCATAACGGGTATCGTTAGCTGGATCGGTGTTTGTGTAACCGGAATTTACAAGATCGATTGCGTACTGGATTGCTTCAACGTTCTGCTCACTGTTCAGTGTCCAGTTACCTTCATCGTCAACAAATCCGCCGCCGTTGTTCCAGGTGTAGTATGCGAATGCTGCCTGACCTTCGTCAGTAGTCATATCGATACCCCATGGATAAATGCTGTCGTCATAAGCCTTAAGAGCTTCACATGCAGCTTTCAGTTCATCCCATGTAGTAGGAACTTCTACGCCTGCTGCATCAAGGATGTCTTTGTTATAGTACATAGCACGTGCAGATGCAAGATCAGGGATAGCCCATACAGTTCCGTCTACTTCAGACTGTGCAAGGAATGCATCGTACATCTTGCTGTAGGTCTCTTCAGAAACAACGTCCTGGATAGGAAGAAGGAGATCATCTGCCTGATAATCTGCGAATACATCGATATTCAGGACATCAGGAGCTTCGCCATTGGCGATACGGGTATTTACTACGGTGTAGATGTCGTTCCAGGAAACAACTTCTACGTTCAGGTTAATGTCCGGGTTTGCCTCATTAAATTCTGTCACGAAGTTCGCCCACCAGTCAGCAGTCTGCTGGCCATACTGTGCAGCAATGACGTTTATGTCCACTTTGTCTGCGGCGGATGCGGTGACCGGAGTCATGGAGAGGGCCATTGATAAAGCTGCGCCTGTTGCTAAAACCTGTTTCATTTTCATAAGTATTACCTCCCTTTAGATACGAGTTGAGGCATTCCATAGATACATCCTTGTACCAAATGGAGTGCCTCTCTGTAGAAAATAGCATACAACAAAAACAGTCAGATGTCAACAGAAATTGGTGAAAAAAACAATGAAAAATATCAAAAACAAAGAAAAACACAACGAAATACACAAAAGAAAAAACAAAAAACCACAAAAGCCATGGAAAAATGTAGAGAGTAGAATAAAATAACAGATAATTTATAAAAAATTATACAAAAAACGAGAAGTATGGTACGAAATCATACAAATCAGGATTTCTTTGCTCACGAAGAAATTACGATAACCAGGATTTGGTTAAAATGTGGTTTGACATTTCAGGGGCGGATATTATACAATCATATTTAATCGAAAAAAATTCAGGAAAGGAGTATGCGGCAGTCAAAAAGAACTGAGAGGGTAAGCCCTGATGGCATGCACTGCTGCAGAACATAAAATGGAAGAATTATACGCTGCAATTGAGAAAAAAATCAAAGCTTCCGGTTATCCGCGTGAGATTTCCGGTGCAGATGTGTATGATGATATCTGCGACCAGATCGAGGGAAAAGAGAACGGAAGCTATATTCTGCTGTCCAAGTTTGAGGATGATGTAATCTTTGAGTATCATATCACGGTAATGGATGATGATTTTAATCTCGGGGTTCTTACCATGCGTACGCCTGAGGGAGTATTTGAGACCGATTTTGATGAATAAAAGAACTATTCAGACACGCTCTGGCAGAAGAGTTTGCCATACGAAATATCCTGTAAGGTAAGAAATCAGGAAGAGTCTGGATTAAGAAATACCAAAATACAACATTAAGAAATATATAGAAAGCGTGCATAAAATGAAAGTATTGGAAATTATTTTGCCCGTACTGGTGATGATCCTTCTGGGCATGGCCTGCAAGCGGCTGAAACTGCTGGATCAGAATGGAATTAACAATATGAAGCTTCTGGTGACCCAGATCATGCTTCCTGTGGCAATTTTCCATGCCCTTGCTACGTCAGAATATAATAAAGAAACCGGAATTCTGGTTGGAATCATGTTTGTAATGCTGGTTGTTTCCTTTAGCATCGGTTTTTTACTCCGCCCGCTTATGCCGGCAGAGCGTTACCAGAAATATCTGCCCTTTATGGTCAGTGTATACGAAGGCGGTTCCATGGCCTATCCTTTATATACCAGCCTTTGCGGAGCGGAGAATCTTTCCCAGATCGCTGTGCTGGATATTGCAGGTCTTCTGTTTGGCTTTAGTGTCTATATGGGAATGCTCGGACAGGTGGAAAACGGGGAAAAGATCGATCCGGGAAAACTGTTTTCCAGTGCAATACGTACACCGGCGTTTATTGCAAGTGTGCTGGGAATCATTGCCGGACTTACCGGTGTGGTGCAGAAGCTTCTTGCCGGACCGTTTGCAGGTACCTATACAAGTGTGGAGAACATTCTCACCACTTCCATAACCTCAGTTATTCTGCTGGTGGTAGGATTCAGCATTGAATTTGATAAGAAACTTCTTTCCCCATGTATCAGGACCATTGTACTTCGTATTCTTCTTCAGGCAGTCATGATCGGGGGAGTGCTGCTGGCAATACATTACATAGTGGGGGATCATCTGCTTTTGAACCTTGCAGTGATCAGCTACATGTCCGCTCCAGCCACATTCAGTATGCAGACCTTCCTGAAGAGTGAGGATGGAAGCGCTTATGTTTCCACCACCAATTCTCTGTATTGCCTGATATCCATACTGGTGTATGTGGTCATGGCATTTGTAGTTTATTGATGCAGAAAAAGAAAGCTTCAGACAGTATCATTTCTGATATTGTTCTGCAGCTTTCTTTTTTTGTTGGATTCGGGGAAAATATACCGCAAAGTGGGGCGTGCAGATTGCGGGAATGATTTTTTCGACACGTTCCAGAGCGTGTCTGCATGAAACCTCTCTGCTTTGGTTATGGATGGGAAACGGCTGTTTTCTGTATGCGCAGCATAATTTTTGCAGTAAAAACACCATTTTCATAAGTGAAGCTGCTGTCTCCTCCGTTTTTTTCTGCAATGTGGCGGACAGACTGAATTCCCACTCCGTTTCCGGGACGCTTGGACGACTGGAAAATATGATTTTTCTCCTGTATTTTCCCTTCAAAGGTATTTTCCACCTGGATCAGGAGAAGGTGCTTATGATGAAGGTAAACCTCTGCATGGATTCTCCTGTTGAAAGGCTTTGCTTTCAGGCTGGCTTCCAGAGCATTTTCCAGAAGGTTGGAGAGAACCAGGCACATATCGATCTGGTCTATGGAAATGTGGGCTGGCAGATCTGCCTTTGCCTGGAAAGGAATGTTCTCCCGTTTTGCCAGAGCGGCATAATGGCTGATCACGCTGTCAGCCGCCTGGTTTTCACAAAAATGTAGGTCGTAGTCTGGGATTTTGCTGTTTGCATTGGAAAGGTATTCTTTTATTTTTTCCAGATCTCCCTTTTCAGCCAGGGAAGAAAGCTGCAAAAAGTGATGGCGGATATCGTGTCGTGCCTGCCTTGCCTCCTCTATGGCAGAGCAAAGGTTCTCATATCGTGCCTGCTGAAGGGAGAGAAAATGATTTTCCTGCTGAAGCCTTGCATTTTTATTCAGGCTGTTGGCCATCATAAGAAACATTGTGTAAAACAGCATGAGAATCACAAGAAGCACCAGGCTGATCACAATGTAGCCCTGCAAAATACGTCCGGTATACAGAGTTCCCTCATATTTGGGAATCATAAACAGGTTCAGACCTATAAAAATCAGTGGCAGTATCCAGAAAACATACCAGGTCTGGGCTAAATTTTCGTCATCGATCATAGTGCGGGCTGCATGGGAGGCCGGGTACCAGGCGGCAGCAACGAACAGCAGACATATTACATTGTAAAAAATTCCGGCATTGGTGTGAAACCAGAGTTCTGTTTCCGGAAGTCCAAGTCTTTCTGCCACAATGGCATTCACTGCTCTGGAAAGGCTGTTTACGCAGGCAAAGACCGCACATATTGCCAGAAAAATGCTGCCGGATTTCCAGATAGAGATATTCAGGCTTTTGTGATAGATCAGCATCAGTACCAGCAAAGTGGGAAAAAGCACTGAGCTGGTAGGAACGTTAAGAAAGTAACAAAATCCTCCTTCCAGGAGACAGATCCCTGCCAGAAGAGGTGCAAGCCATGCAGCCAGCCTGCCAGGCGGTTGTTTCAGATAGGTCTGCACCGGCAGATAAGCCAGGAGCAGACCGGGAATCATTACCGTAAGCTCCAGAACAGGTCTTAATATAGTATTCATATTCAATGTCCCCTTTGAAACAGAAAATCCATAAAAGTCTGTCGTGCATTTTTGACCAGCTTCCGGCTGACGGAAATCCGGGATTCATCGTCCAGGATAAACAGGGCTCCATCAAAATCAACAGCATGATCCAGATTGATCACAACGCCTCTGCTGCAAAGATAAAATCTTGGATCCATTTTCAGGGATGCAGTAAAGGCTTCGAAGGACTGGCGGGTGATCAGTTCTTTGCCGCCAGTGGTGTGAATATGGATCATATGGGAAAAATGTTCTGCGTATATAATATGTCGAAACGGAACCTGCACATTGCTTCCATTTACTTTTATATCTATGTATTTTCCAGAATCCGGGATCCGGGAAAGAACCTCATCGATCAGGTCTGAAATCTCATTTTCGGGATATGGCTTCACAAGGTAGTGCATGGCACGAACCTTGAATCCATCCAGAGCATGATCCGTAGAAGTGGTAGTAAAAATTAAAAGTGCATCCGAGTCAAATATCCGAAGCTCTCTGGCAGTCTCGATCCCATTTGCCCCATTCATGTAGATGTCCAGAAAAACGACGGTGAAAGGACGTTCCTTTGCCGCAATGAGAAAATCTTCTCCATTTTCAAATTCAAATAAATTTACGTGAATCCCACGTCTGGAAAGCTGTTTCGTCAGTACGTCTGCGAGCTTGTCACGCTCTTCTTTAATGTCATCAACAATTGCAATTCTCATAATGGCTTCCTTTGTTTTGTGATAGGTTTATTATAATACCATTCGCGCCATTTTCCAACACTTCGTGACAGAATTATTGAAATATGATGTGGTTTAATTATAATAAACCTATGACTATTAAATCTGGTACCATTTAATTTCGTTTGCATCCATATGAAGCGGGAAGCTGCTGCCATCTCCTTTATAGACGACTGTATCCTGTGACTCGTAAGTATTGTTTACGACACAGTACTTGCCATTCTTTACATAAGCGTGGACCTCTACATTATAATTGGTGGAATACCATCGGTTCAGTTCGTCCTCGGCAGATGCAGACCAGAGAACCGCACGGTAGAGCACACGGCTGTTTCTGAAGCTGTATGGAAGTCCGCTGATGTAAACACCGCGGCCTTTTCCAAAGGTTTTTACTGCCATCTGTACCTCATGGTCATTCTGGATCAGGATCCGGGTTTCCGGAAGCGCAAAAATATTCTTTTTGCCCTCACCGAAGTCCACATCACCTTCTGCATCAGCCAGAATAAAGTGGTCTCTGTGTTCCTCCCAGTTGTATTTATCGGTATTTAAATTGAAGCCTCTTTCTTCTTCCACACCCAGTACATCATCCAGCTGGAAGAATTTTCCCTGCCACTGATGGGCTGCAGGCTCGCCAACTCCGATGAAACCACCGCCATTGTAAACGAACTCCTTTACAGCTGTAATAATGGTTTCATTTACCCAGTACTCGCCGCCGCTTTGCGCAGTATCCGCATCCCCTACATTGATCACAACATCAAATTTTTTCAGCAGATCCTTATCTGCCAGAATATCATCAAAACTGATAAAGGATACATCAAAGGGTGCACCGCTTAATGCCTCAATAATGCCAAAATAAGAGTAATTCTGTTTGTAATAGATTGCGTGATGTACCATATGATTGCCCCAGGAACGCATGCGGCCCCAGCAGTTTAACACAGCAACACGTTTCACGCAGTAAGGAGTCACACCCTGGATATTATCATAAAGGGTACGGAATTCCTGGCAGACCTCTTTAATATACTGGACAAAATCCGGGAACTGAAGAGCCAGCTTCAGATATCCGCCATAACCAATTCTCTGGATGGGGCTTCTGAGAATGGCACGCCTTGCAGTTACCCAGTTTACCTTCGCCTCTTTCACCGGGTCTCCACCTTCGTGGAAGGTATCCGGGAAAAAGTATGGAAGAAATCGTCCTTCCGTGTATTTTACATTTTTAATATCGCTGAACAGACGCAGGGTTGCACCATTTCCCACACTTCCAACCACAGCATCGAGACCGATGGAAGCAAACTCATCCATAAATGGCTCCATGCCGATCCAGTGGTCACCCATGAACATCATGGCTTCTTTGCCATATTCATGGACAATGTCTACCATCTCCTTTGCAAGCTTTGCAACCTCGCGGCGCTGGAATGCCTGGAAGTCCTTGAATTCCCTGGATGGAATGCGGTAGGTATTGTTCATGTAGCCCTGGTCGATAATGTATTCCGGGCGGAATGGATAGCCGACCTCTTTTTCGAACTGCTCCAGCACATATGGACTGACAGATGCGGAATAACCGAACCAGTCCACATATTTCTCCCTTGCCAGCTCATCAAAGATCAGGGTGAACTGATGGAAAAAGGTGGTGAAGCGTACCACATCCACATACTGGTGGGTATCAAGGAATCTGCGGAGGCGCTCCAGGGAATGAGCTCTTGTTTTTGGCTGGCGCACATCAAAGGTGATCTGCGGCTCTACATCTTTCCAGTCGTTTACCACTGCATTGTACATATGTACCGGATCCCACATAATATAAGCCAGGAAGCTGACGGTATACTCATGGAACGGTTTTACAGGTGTAATTACCACATTTCCGCTCGCTTCTTCATAATGCCACTGACTTGCCGGAACCACTTCTCCTGTGGTACGGTTGATCACTTCCCACCACTTTGTGATATCATCGCGTGTGTTCACCTTCAGCATATCCGGGTACAGGTGGTCCATAAGGTGGATCTCCAGTTTGTCTGATGTTGCGGTGTGGAAAGAACTCATAATGTACATTTGCTGGATCTCATCCGGATTAGCCTTTGCCCAGGCATTGTCCTTTCGGGTGGTGTAGTAGGTAGCGTAGATTTTCGCACCGGTGTTCTTCAGCTCCTGTGGAAATTCGGTTCCATCACAGTCACGGATGGCATCTGCGCCCCACTCATTCATAATATCCAGTGTTTCCTTTACCACATCCAGGTTGGTAGGAATGGTAACTCTGCTTTTTTTCTGTTCCATTTTGCGACCTCGCTTTTCTTTTTTTATTTACAAAGGTTGTTAATATTGTTTGATAGTTGTTTTTTCTGTAATATAAGAATACGTTTTTGACAGCTGTTTTTCAACAGAGTTGTTGCTAAGGTTTTTAGAAATATTGCTGTATTTTCCGTTCTATGGTACTCTAAGTGTGCGGGTGTTTATTCCCTGTTGTTTGAAAACGCTGTATTCGGAATATCGGGAGCCGACAGCGCAGACAACAAACTATAGTTTATGATACATAAGGAGAATCTATGAGTACACGTTCCTTTTCTTTTTCCAATGATAATCCACTTTCTACAGAAGCAGTTCTGGTGAATGCCTCATCCTCCAGATACGAAGAGGACTGGCCCAGCATTCCCCATACCCACGCTTTTACGGAGCTTTTTTATGTTTCCAGAGGAAGCGGCGAATTTCTTATAGAAAATCAGCGGTTTTCCATTGCCAGGGACGATCTGGTCATTATCAATCCACATATCCTGCACACGGAAACTTCTCAGAGCGCTGCGCCCCTTTCTTATTATACTGTAGGAGTGGATGGAATCAGTTTTTCTTTCCGGGATCAGAAGGAATTCCAGATTTTCAACTGCCGGAAGATTAATACAGATCTTTTGTTTTATTTTCACTCCCTTTTTCAGGAATTAGATGAAAAAAAAGTGGGTTATGAAGAGATTTGCAGACACACACTTTCCATTCTTATTGCCCAGCTTCGCAGGATTACAGATTCCGGCTTCCAACTGGTGCCTTCTTTTCATCCAAGTAAGGAGTGTGCACAGATCAAGCGCTATCTGGATTCCAACTATGGGGAGGATATCAATCTGGATCAGCTGGCTTCATTAAGTCATCTGAACAAGTATTATCTAAGTCACGAATTTTCACGATATTATGGGATTTCTCCCATTAATTATCTGAACCGGCGCAGGATTGAGGTTTGCAAAAATCTTCTGGAAAATACAGATCACGATATTTCGGACATTGCCCATCTTGCAGGCTTTTCTTCCCAGAGCTATCTGGCGCAGAGTTTTCGGAAATCTTGCGGTATGACTGCTATGGAGTACAGACGAAGCAGGCGTGAATAAACAGAGATATTATTTCGAAGCGTATTACTGGTCATGGAGTGACCAGTAACGTTTGGGCTAAATTGCCAAAAAACAGTTGAAGACACAGGTAAAAACTTGTATAATTGAATATATTAAAAAAGTGAAATCATATTAAAATCATATACAGGAGGAAACTATTATGAAAGAAGCGAATGACAAAAAAGAAAGCATGAAGCCTATGAGCCAGGCAGCTGTTGAGCTGGATGATGAAGCGTTGGATCAGGTCAGCGGAGGCCTGAAGAGGCTGGACAGCAGTTGGAAACCGGAAATAACAGAGGTTTGTAAGTTATGCGGCTCCACCAGAAACGTCCGTGGTGGTTTGTGCCTGGCATGCAAAAACAAATGTTAACAGCAAAAGAAAGGATAAAATTAAAACGGTATTATGCGTTCACAAGAAAAAACAAAGACAGAAGCTCAAAGGCAGGATTTAAATGATTATCCGGTGAAAGAACAATATGCTTTAAGTAGATTATTGCCCGAGTATGTATCCTTATATCGGATAGATTTTAATTCCGGCAAATATGAAATACTAAGGCTGGATGCGAATACCAATGCCAGGCAGCTGGCGGAGAAAGATCCCCATCCGGTTGAAAATTTTGATGAATATACGAGAAGATATGCAGACAATTTTATTCTGGATGAAGAGAAAGAAGAGTTTATGGACTGGCATCTTTGCGCAAATATGAAAAGAAGGCTTTTACATGAAGAGAAGCTTACTTACCATTACCACAGTGTTTCAAAGGAAGGGAAAGATAGCTATTATGAAGCCTATGTGGTGAAGGGAAAGACAGATGATGAGACCTTTGATGCTTTTCTTGGATATCGCAATATAGACAGTATCCTTTACAAAGAAAAGGAAATCCAGGAGAAACTGCGAAAAGCACTGGATGAGGCCAGATTGGGAAATGAGATCATCTCCTCCATTGCCAGAACATACCAGTATATTTCCAGAATTGATATCCAGGCGGATTATTTTGAGGAAATTTCCAACAGGGATGTGGAGCATCTGAAATATATTCATTCAGGTACTCTGTCTGAAAACAACAAAAGAGTTTGCCGTGGACTGGTGGCAGAAGAGTATCAGGATGCTTTTGAAAAATTTACAGATATCTCTACACTGCCGGAACGAATGAAAGACGAAGAATCCGTCGTTATGGAATACCGGATGAAGGATGGAAGCTGGCATAGTCTGCGCTTTATTGAGAAGAAAAGGGATGAGACTGGCCGCCTGACCCATGTCCTTTGTGCAATCCGAAGTATCAGTGATGCGAAGAAAAGAGAGCAGACTCTTATGTACCAGGCTGCTAAAGCGAAGAAAGATGCGGCGGTTAAAACCAGGTTTCTGTCTAATATGAGCCATGATATCCGAACTCCTATGAATGGGATCATAGGCATGGTTGAACTGGCAAACCGTTATCCCAATGACCCTGAAATACAACAAAAATGCAGGGATAAGATTATGGATTCCTCCAGATATCTGGTTTCTCTTGTAAACGATATACTGGATATGAATAAACTGGAGTCGGGAGATATTGTTGATCAGGAGCTTACTTTTGATCTGACAGAAATCCTGAGCAGGATCAACACAGAAAAGCAGCTTCAGGCAGCTGAGAAAAATATAGAATACATTGTGGATTGGGAAAGATCAGAGCTAAGTCATATATTATTAACCGGAAATCCTGTTTATCTGGAACGGCTTCTGAATGCGATTTCTGATAATGCGGTGAAATTTACAGAACCAGGCGGAAGAATCCATGTATGGTATAAAGAGAAGTTTGCAGATGAAAAGCGGGTAGTGTATGAATTTGGCTGTGCAGATAATGGTCCTGGTATGAGCCAGGAGTTTGTGGCACATGCGTTTGACCTTTTTGCCCAGGAGAAGGAAACCAGCCGGTCGAAATATGAAGGTACTGGACTGGGACTATCCATTGCAAAGAAGCTGACAGACAGAATGGGCGGCACGATCCGGATCGAAAGTAAAGAGGGAACCGGCACAACTGTGATCATGACAATTCCGTTCAAAATCGGAGAAGCAGAAAAAGCCCGGAAACTGGAGGATTTTGTAAAGGACCAGAATACGATTTCCCTTGAAGGTCTCCGGGCATTAGTAGTTGATGATAATGAGCTGAACAGGGAAATCGCCAGCTTTATCCTGGAAGATAACGGGCTTCTTGTGGATTGCGCCAAAGACGGACTGGAGGCAATTGGGAAATTTGAAAAGTCCGAGCCAGGGTATTATGACGTGATTTTAATGGATATCATGATGCCAAACTTAAACGGCTGGGATACTGTCCGGAGAATTCGTTCCATGAAAAGATCAGATGCAGAGCGCGTACCGATTATTGCCATGAGTGCCAATGCATTTGCAGAAGACATTATAAACAGCCGGATATCTGGCATGGATGAGCATCTTACCAAACCCCTTGAACCGGCGAGGCTTGTAAATGTACTTAAGGATTGTATCTGGAGGAGAAAACATAAGCTGAAAACAGGCTGTTGATCAGTGGAGGAAGGATGCGTGCAATGAGCAACAGCCGCATCCTTGATCGTTGCAAAATCAGAAAAGAAGCTTGATATTGACAAATATATGAGTTAAAATCAGAAGACATAATTCGTTTATATTTTATTGGTTTATGTCAAAAAATTTGTAAGGAGAAAACAGATATGAGTAGTAAATCTAATACACAGGCAATGGAAACGGAAAAAATCCCACGTCTTTTGGCGCAGCTTGCAATTCCTGCTGTTGTGGCACAGATCATTAATCTTTTGTACAACATTGTAGACCGTATTTATATTGGACACATTCCCGGTGTTGGCGCGGCAGCATTAACCGGTGTGGGGTTATTCACGCCAATTCTTATGCTGATTAATGCCTTTGCCATGCTCGCAGGTTCAGGAGGTGCTCCCAGAGCTGCAATTTCCATGGGAAAAAAGGACAATGCGACAGCGGAAAAGATTCTTGGAAACTGTTTTTCGCTTCTTATTCTTATGGCTGTGGCCCTTACGGTGATTTTTTTCGCTTTCGCTCCACAGCTTCTGACCATGTTTGGTGCTAGTGATAAGACCCTTCCTTATGGAGTGTCATACGCAAGAATCTATATACTGGGAAGTATTTTTGTCCTGATCGTAATGGGAATGAATCCCTTTATCACCACACAGGGATTTGCAAAGATCAGTATGATGACCACTGTGATCGGTGCGGTGATCAACATTATTCTGGATCCTGTTTTTATTTTTGTATTTGACCTGGGCGTAAGCGGTGCTGCAATTGCTACTGTTTTGAGTCAGGCTGTTGGTGCCATCTGGATTCTTCGTTTCCTGTCAGGAAAAAAGACTATTCTCCATCTTAGGAAAGAGAATTTCAAATTACAAAAAAATATTATTTTACCATGCCTGGGGCTTGGAATATCCACTTTTGTCATGTTGTCCACAGAAAGTATTCTGTCCATCAGTTTCACCTCCAGCCTTTCAAGATATGGCGGAGATCTTGCGGTTGGAGCCATGACGATTATCACAAGTGTCAGCCAGCTTGCAACCTTACCGCTGCAGGGAATATGCCAGGGCGGACAGCCGATCATGAGTTATAATTTCGGTGCCGGCAATAAAGAGCGTGTTAAAAAAGCATTTTTTACGCAGTTTACAGTCTGCACGGTTTTTACCGGCTTCTTCTGGCTGATCATGCTTCTGTTTCCCAGGCTCTTTGCAGGTATTTTCTCTAATGATACGGATCTGATCACGTATACCGCATGGGCACTGAGAATCTATATGGCTGGTATTTTTTCACTGGGATTCCAGGTTTCCTGTCAGCAGAGCTTTATGGCACTGGGACAGGCGAAAGTCAGTCTGCTGCTTGCATGCTTAAGAAAACTGATCCTGTTGATTCCGCTGATCTTTATTCTGCCGCTTTTCATTCAGAATAAGGTATTTGCCGTTTTTCTGGCTGAACCAATCAGCGATATACTGGCAGCAATCATTACAACTTCAACTTTCTTCAGACGATTTGATAAAATACTGGATAGAAGATAAGAATAAAAGCCATTTGGTTGGATATGTTTCTGACTGAATGGCTTATTTTTTTGCTACGGCAACCGAATTCGGGCTGAATATGGCGGAAACACATCTTTATACAATCTTAATACAGAATCCGATTCTCTTATACCATCTTTAAAGACAATTATATATAATAAGCTCCAGCAAAAAAGTAATCATTTGTAAGGAGTTTGATCATTTATGCCGAAAAAATCATATAAGAAAAAACATCTGACATCTTTTCAGCTAATAATTCTGGGATTTGCAGGGGTGATCCTTTTGGGAAGCATTCTTTTGATGTTTCCATTTTCATCTGTAGATAGAATACCAACTCCGTTTCATGAGGCTCTTTTTACAGCCACTTCTGCAGTATGCGTTACAGGGCTTGTGGTAAAGGATACCGGAAGCTACTGGTCTCTGGCAGGACAGACAATTATTCTTGTACTCATACAAATAGGCGGACTGGGAGTGGTAACGGTGGCTGCATCTGTTTCCCTTCTTTCCGGTAAAAAAATATCCCTTATGCAGAGAAGTACTCTGCAGGATGCGATTTCCGCGCCTAAGGTTGGCGGAATCGTCAGATTGACAAGATTTATTTTAAAGGGGACATTTTTGATTGAAGCTGCAGGGGCATTGTTACTGCTGCCGGTTTTTTTATGGGATTACAAGGGAAAGGGAATCTGGCTGTCAGTCTTTCATTCTATTTCCGCTTTTTGTAATGCAGGATTTGATATTCTGGGAACATCTGCAAATCCTTTTCCCTCTCTGACCGGGTATTCTGCAAATGTTCTTGTAAATGTAGTGATTATGCTTCTGATCATCATAGGGGGAATCGGCTTTCTCACCTGGGACGATATTTATACCAATAAAATGAAGTTTAAACGTTATCGCATGCAAAGCAAGATTATCCTTGTGACTACTGCATGCTTGATTTTAATTCCGATCATTTTTTTCTTCACCTGTGATTTGAAAAATCTATCCGCAGGGAATCGCTTATTAGCTGCGGCGTTCCAATCGGTAACTACAAGAACTGCCGGATTTAACACGATTGATATTTCAAAGATGAGTGAAGCCTCAAAAGCTGTTATGATATTGTTAATGCTGATTGGCGGTTCACCTGGTTCTACAGCTGGTGGAATGAAAACCACAACGTTTACAGTTCTTTTGTTAAATGCAATTGCCACATTCCGAAGCCAGGAAAATGCAGGGGCTTTTGGCAGGAGGCTGGAATATCATGTGATAAAAAATGCGGCGACAATAGCCATACTTTATTTTACGTTATTTTTTTGCGGCGGACTTGCAATCAGTGTATATGAAGAGCTTCCTCTTTTAGACTGCCTGTATGAAGCTGCTTCAGCTGTGGGAACAGTAGGACTCACACTGGGAATTACACCGAAGCTTCATATGTTTTCGCAAATTGTGCTGATTATACTGATGTATCTGGGGCGTGTAGGTGGTCTGACTCTGATTTATGCGGTGCTTTCAAGAAGAAACAGGGGAAATGCAAAACTGCCTCTGGAGAAAATAACAGTTGGATAAGAAGGAGAAAATATAATTATGAAAAATGTATTGCTTATTGGACTTGGAAGATTTGGAAGACATATTGCTATGCAGCTGAATCAGCTGGGACATGAAATTATGGCAGTTGACTGGAATGAGGAGAGAGTAGATAAAGCATTACCATTTGTGACCAATGCGCAGATTGGTGACAGTACCAATGCTGAATTTTTACGTTCCCTTGGAATAGGAAATTACGATATCTGTTTTGTAACCATTGGAGGAAGCTTTCAGAATTCTCTTGAAACAACTTCTCTTCTGAAAGAACTGGGAGCGAAACTGGTGATATCCAGGGCTGAGCGTGATGTTCAGGAAAAATTCCTTTTGCGTAATGGTGCGGATAAAGTGGTTTACCCGGAAAAGCAGGTTGCAAAGTGGGCCTCGATCCGTTACACAGATGATCACATCCTCGACTATATGGAGGTGGATGCATCCCATGCGATTTTTGAAGTGGAAGTGCCGGAAGAATGGGTTGGAAAAACAGTAGGAGAACTGGATATCAGAAAACGCTACAATATTAATATTCTGGCAGTAAAAAATGAAGGAGAATTTGGTATTGCAATTTCACCGGATACGTATTTTGAAGAGAATCATAAATTACTGGTGTTAGGAGAATACAGAGCCCTTCAGAAATGTTTCAGAATATAGTCATTTGTTATGGAGAGGCTGCTATAGAGGTGAAGACAATGGCAGAAGGAATATTGGCAGTTACTGTATTTTGTATGTTTGGACTTGGATTTTATATTGCAAATAAAGCAGATCAGTTTTGGGGCGAAATTCAGGAAAATATGGAAGAAAAACAGCAGTCATCGAAGACATTGTTTTTGAATACTCTTTCAGATGAAGAATTGTTAAGAGAGATTCATGAGTGTAAAATTGAATATAAGGAAGCTGAAATTATAATTTTTGATGGACAGTCCGGGTATGAAAAAAAGAATTTTGACCATAATACAGTCGCATGATATAATTGCAAAAAAGGCAGAAAAAGGGGACTGGCAGGATGAGTCTGGGAATTGAAGAGGATAATAAAAAAACAGACGAACCGGATATTGATATCCATATTATTCCGGATACGGTCAAAACAGGAAACTACCAGAAACGGTCATTTACATGGTATATGGAAAAACCGTCTGCAAAGGATTATTTTCTGACAGTTTTTATATTTGCAGTATGTACTTTGATTGGTCTGCTGTTTCAGAAGCTGGATTTCACGGACACGAATATTGTAACCATATACATTCTGGGGGTTTTGCTTACTTCCATTGTGACAGATGGTTATCTATGCAGTGTAGCCGGTTCTTTCTTAAGTGTCTTTTTATTTTGCTTTTTTCTGACAGAACCAAGGATGTCTTTTCAGACCTATGCAGTGGGTTATCCGGTGACCTTTCTCATAATGCTAATTTCATCCGTACTTACAGGGGCACTTGCGGCAAAGCTGAAAACACATGCAAAGCTTTCTGCACAGCTTGCTTTTCGTACACAGATTTTGTTTGATACAGACCGTTTGCTGCAGAAAGCAAAAGGAGAGATAGAGATTCTTGATGTTACCTGTACACAGCTCCTTCGCCTGCTGAATCGTAATATTACAGCATATGTAGTAGAAAATGGAGCATTATCAGAAGGGAAGCTTTTCTCTGGAGAGGAAAAAGAGGACGCGGAAGATTTTTTAACACCTGAAGAACTGAAGATAGCCAGATGGGCCTATGAAAACAGACAGCGTGCCGGTGCATCCACACATCATTTTCCACAGGCCAAATGCTTATATCTGGCAATCCGGAGCGGGAACAATGTTTATGGAGTAATAGGAATACCGCTGCAGAAAGAAACACTGGACTCTTTTGAATACAGTATCCTGCTGTCCGTGATAAATGAATGTGCACTTGCAATGGAAAACGCACAAAATGCCATGGAAAAAGAGAAAAATGCAGTGATAGCAAAAAACGAACAGTTGCGGGCAGATCTTCTTCGGGCAATTTCCCATGATCTTCGAACTCCCCTTTGCTCCATTTCAGGCAATGCAGACATGCTTCTTAGCAACAGTGAACGGCTGGATGAAGCTACAAAGCATCAGATCTATACGGACATTTATGATGATTCTGAATGGCTGATCGGAGTTGTGGAGAATCTGCTTTCCATTACCAGGCTAAATGATGGAAGACTGAAATTCAAATTTACAGATCAGCTGCTTGATGAGGTGATCGCAGAGGCTCTGCGGCATATCAGCCGGAAGCATGACGATTATAAAATCGTAACTGACTGTGAAGAACTTGTTCTTGCACGTATGGATGTCCGCCTTATTATACAGGTTCTGGTAAATTTAATTGACAATGCCATAAAATATACGCCGCCAGGTACTGTAATCAGCATCCGGGGAACTAAAACAGATGGAAAAGCGCAGATAAGCGTGGAGGATAATGGACCTGGGATTCCGGAAGAAATGAAGCCGCATATTTTCCAGATGTTTTATACCGGCAAAACAACAGTTGCGGATAGTCACCGAAGTCTGGGACTGGGGCTGGCGCTTTGTCACTCTATTATAGAATCCCATGACGGAACCCTGATTCTGACGGACCATGATCCCCATGGATGTAATTTTACTTTTACTTTACCTTTAAGTGAGGTGACATTGAATGAATAAAACATTAATTCTGGTGGTTGAGGA